>TARA_R110002110_G_C13470513_1_pt1 | contig 127360 bp, 125 predicted proteins | sample TARA_R110002110 | Tara Oceans TARA_R110002110 (sample SAMEA4397330) | marine metagenome | biome: Polar Biome; feature: [SRF] surface water layer (ENVO:00010504); material: water (ENVO:00002006), including particulate matter (ENVO:01000060) such as... | depth 5 m | reverse complement strand
TGTCACTATAAATCAGTAACATACTATCCTCCAAAAGATGCATCTTTGTGTAGGCCCCTGAAAAGCGGGTTGCAAAACCCTTTTGCTCAACTACTGTTTGTATGGACAGTAGTTGAGCAAAAGAACACCATGGACGATATGCCTCCCGCTATTCCTCCACGATCTAGGCGATTTCTTCACCAGGTACGCCAGGATTTTCGCGACATTTTATGGTGTCGCTTATTTTTGGTTCCGGGTAGCGGCAGGGCAAACTGCTCTGCCCGCAGTTAAAAGGCTTCTGAATATACTGACTTTGTGGTCCGGCAAGGAGGCGCTCTTGTTTTCCTTCCAGCCGCAGTGGTAATTCCCCCGCCCCAGTGTCAATAAAGTGTCAATTCTCTGGCGCAGCTTGAAGTTACACCTCCTATCTATCTGAATTATATAGAAAAATAATATAGGCACGGTCCTTGCAGAGATCTGGCAGGGGGCGCAATGGCCCGTTCTAAAAACAACGATCCAGAGAAACTAGATATGGCAGATGCAAGTGACGATCTCAATCTTGCGAAAGGGCAGGGCGAAGGTTCAACAGGGAAGTCGGGTGGAATGAAGAAGATTATTATTATCGTAGGGATTGTGGTGGTGTTGCTGGGTGCGGCGGCGGGGGCGTACTTCATGCTTGCCGGTGGCGCCAACGATGAGGCGGCACCTGCTGCTGACGGCGCTGAAGCGGCGGCCGTTGAGGAAGCGCCGGCAGAACCCGAGACGGATCCTATCTACCTGGCACTGTCTCCCGCATTTGTGGTGAATTTTCAGGAGAACGGCCGCACGCGCTACCTGCAGATCGAGCTGCAGGCGATGGCCTATGACCAGGAAATCATCGACAAGGTGCAAAGCAATATGCCTGCAGTGCGTAATAACCTGATACTGCTGTTCAGTGAGCAGGACTACGCTGCACTAAACTCTATCGCCGGCAAAGAGGCGCTGCGCAAGCAGGTGCTGGATTCCATCAATGAGGCGGTCAGGGCGAAGGCGCCGAAGCAGGTGAGCGATGTGTTTTTCACCGGTTTCGTAATGCAGTAGCGCTATATGAGCCGCAAGGATGTTTTGTCTGAAGGTGAACTGGACGCGTTGATGGACAGCGTGTCCAGCGGTGATGTGCCGTTGGACGATGACGGCACAGGAGCGGACTGCAAGCCGTTTGATTTCACCACGCGTGAGCAATCACTGCTGGCGCAGATGCCCGCGCTGAAATCCATTAATGAGCGCCATGCCGCGGCTTTGGCTCAGGGTATCCGCGAGCTGTTCCGCATTCCTGTGGAAGTCGAGCCAAAGTCTCTGGGGCTGGCCAAGCTGGGCGATGCGTTTATGGCGGTGCCGGAACCGTCTGCGGTCAATATCGTCAAGACTCTGCCCATGAATGGTGTGTCTTACCTGATCGTGCCGGGCGAAATGACGTCCTTGTTTGTCGATCAGTACTTCGGTGGTTCTTCTGCCAGCAAGCGCACGCGTCCCACAGGCGCAGACCTGACGCCGACAGAAAAGCGTTTGAATGAAGTTCTGGTGACCCGCTTCCTGCAGACGCTGCAGGTCGCGTGGAGCGACAAGCTGGCGCTGACGGCGGAATTGGTCAGCACGGAAACCAATCCGGATTTTTCACAGATGGCGCCGCCGGAACAGCTGGCTGTCACGTTCGGGTTTGAAACCCGCTGCAATGACTGGAGCGCGAGTATTGACTGGGTGGTGCCCTACGCTTTGCTGGAGCCGCTGCGCCCCAAGCTCGGCAGCCCGTCTGCCGCGCTGCCGGCGCCGGGAGCCAATACAGACTGGCGCGAGCACATTCTGGCAGGGCTGCCCTCGGTAGAGCTGGACATCAGTGCCACGTTTTCATCAGAGGTGGTGAGCATTGCCCAGATCCTGGGGCTCAAGCGGGGCGCTATTGTGCCCCTTAAAGCGCCTTCGCACGTCACCGTGTCTATCGAAGGCGAGCCGTTCTGTCATGGTGAGTACGGTGCATTGCGGGGCAAGAAGTCGATCAAGATCACCGACTTTCTGCAACAGTTACCCGATGCAAAATAATGGGGGTTAGGGATTAGTATGGATGAAACAAGTGAAGATGCTGTACTCGAAGAGGGTGCAGAAACCGACGCAGATCTGGATCAGGATGCGCTGAAGGAAAGCGTGATGCAGCGTCAGCGTCGCACCACTGAGGGGGCGACGGGCGACGAGCAGCCTGTGCCCTTGAAAGAACTGGAAGAGTCGGCGGCGCCGCTGACGGCTGCTGCTCCTCTGGAAATAGACCTCAATGCACTGATTGATGTGCAGGTGACGCTGTCTGTCGAGATCGGGCGCTGTAAGCTGCCGATCAAACAACTTATCAGCCTTAACCAGGGCTCGGTTGTGGAGCTGGATCGTGCCGTGGACGAACCGCTGGATTTGCTGGTTAACGGCACATTGATCGCCAAAGGTGAAGTCGTGGTGGTGGATGGTCAGTTTGGCCTGCGCCTTATCGATGTTGTCAGCCAGTCTGAGCGGTTGAAAAAGCTGAAGTGAGAGAGCGGCGCGCCGTGTTCCGGTCTTCAGCTGTGGCAGCTTTGTGTGCGTCAGCGTTGCTGGTGTTGCCGCTGCAGGCCGTATCTGCCGCAGATAAAGCGGCGGGACCGCAAAGCCTTTTTACCGGGTCGTACATTCTGCAGGTAATCGGTTCGCTCCTGATCGTTTTTGGCTGCATCTTCGGATTGTTGTATCTGTTGAAAAAACTGAATGGCCTGCCCATGAGCGGAAATTCGCCGATCCGGGTGTTGGCATCTGCCAAGGTGGGTGCGCGCGAGAAAGTCGTGCTGTTGCAAGCGGGAGAACAGCAACTGTTGGTCGGTGTCGCGGCAGGCAGTATTCGTACCTTACTGGTGTTGGATGAGCCGCTGCCAGATCTTGGCAGCGCCGGACAAAGTGCCCAGTTTGCGTCACTGTTGCAATCAGCCTCATCGGGGCAGCGTTGAATGAAGCGCGCTGTGCGATACCTGTTGGCGTTTGCCATGCTGCTGTTGCCCGTCATCGCTGCCGCGCAGCCGACCGTCCCATTGCTGTCGGTGGAGCCGTCTGCTGCGGGCGGCAGCAATTACTCGGTGAGCCTGCAAATACTGTTGCTGATGACGCTGCTGAGTCTGCTGCCGGCCGCACTCATCACCATGACGTCGTTTACCCGGGTGTTGGTGGTACTTGCCATACTGCGCCAGGCGTTGGGTACCGCACAAACGCCATCCAACCAGATAATTCTCGGGCTCGCCCTGTTTCTCAGCCTGTTCATCATGTCACCCGTGCTGGAGCAGGCCTACGATACGGCGCTTAAACCCTACATGGATGAAACCATTACCTTTGAAGCGGCGATGAGTAATGCCGAGATTCCGTTTCGTGAGTTCATGCTGAACCAGACGCGTGAGGCAGACCTGATGATGTTTGCTGATCTGGGCGGCTATGACGGCTTTCAGACCCCGGATGATATTCCGCTGAAAGTGCTACTGCCGTCGTTTTTAACCAGTGAGCTCAAGACTGCTTTTCAGATCGGCTTTCTGATCTTCCTGCCGTTTCTGGTGATTGATCTGGTGGTGGCCAGCGTGCTGATGTCCATGGGGATGATGATGCTGTCGCCCATGCTCATTTCGCTGCCGTTCAAGATCATGCTGTTTGTTTTGATTGATGGTTGGTCGCTGATTGTCGGCACGCTGGCCAGTAGTTTTGTGACATGAGGACACACTATGACGCCTGAAATGGTATTGGATGTGGGTCGCGAGGCCATGTACCTGACCATGATGCTGGCCGCACCGCTGTTGATGTCGGCGCTGGCTGTGGGCCTGTTGATTGGCGTTTTTCAGGCGGCCACACAAATTCAGGAAATGACGCTGAGTTTTATTCCGAAGCTGTTTGCACTGGCCGTGGCCCTGTTGTTCTCCGGGGCCTGGATGTTGCGATTGCTGATGGAGTTTACCCTGCGCCTGTTTCACGACATTCCCGGGCTGTTGGGCTAGCGTGAATGCCGTTTACGGAAAGCGAGTTGCTGCAGCTGCTACAGGCCTATTACTGGCCGTTTTTGCGCGTGTCTGCGCTGTTGCTGGCGGCTCCTATTTTTGGCGCCGCCAGTATTCCGGTGCGCGTCCGTATCATGGTGGCCGTGTTGTTCACCGGAGTGCTGGCCCCGCTGCTGCCGCCCATGCCCGATGTCGACATCGTCGGGCCGGCCGGGCTGTTGTTAGCACTGCAGCAGGTGCTGGTAGGGCTGGCGATGGGGTTTGTTATGCAGATGGCGTTTGCCGCCATCGTGATAGCCGGCCAGTCACTGGCCATGACCATGGGGCTGGGTTTCGCCATGGCGGTGGATCCGCAAAATGGTGTGCAGGTGCCGGTGCTGAGCCAGTTTTACGTCATTCTGGCGACGCTGTTTTTTTTAGCGATCAACGGTCACCTGATCATGCTTGAGTTCCTGGCCGAGAGTTTCACGGTAGTGCCGGTGGGCGTGGGAGCCTTGTCGGCCGATATCGCCATGAACGTGGTGAAGTGGGGCAGCCAGATGTTTGCCTTCGCGCTGTTACTGGCGCTGCCGGCCCTGACGGCCGTACTGCTGATCAATATTTCATTTGGTGTGATCACGCGCGCGGCGCCGCAGTTGAATATTTTTGCGGTGGGCTTTCCGGTCACCATCACCGTGGGTTTTGTTTTTATCCTGCTGTCCATGTCATCCACGCTGGACGTGTTGCACGATTTTTTCGACGGCAGCCTGTCGCAGACTTTACGGATGTTGGGGTAGAGCATGGCTGAACAGCAGGACAGCGGGCAGGAACGCACAGAACAGCCGACGCCGAAACGCCTGGCGGATTCGCGCAAGAAAGGGCAGGTGGCGCGCTCTCGCGAACTCAACACCATGCTGTCACTGGTGATTGGTGTCATCGGCTTGCTGGTGCTGGGTAACGCGATCGTCAGCGGATTTTCTACCCTGATTACAGACTCGCTGGATTTCACCCGGCAGGAAGCGTTCGATAAACATGCGCTGATACAGCATTTTTCGCATTTGACGCTGGGTTCCCTGCTTGTTTTCAGTCCGTTTCTGGCGGTGATGATTTTCTCCGCGCTGGTTGGGCCGCTCACTGTGGGCGGTTGGTCTTTCAGCCCGGCTGCGATGGCGTTCAAGCTGGAAAAACTCAATCCGATCAGTGGTCTGAAGCGGCTGTTTTCTGCCAAGGGCCTGCTGGAGTTGCTCAAAGCGCTGTTCAAGTTCGTGCTGATTATCGCCGCGACAGTGTTGCTGTTTAATTACGACCTTTCCATCATTATGGGTCTCAGTTACCTGGAGCCGCAGCAAGCCGCCATCGAGGCGGCCAGCCTGCTGATCTGGGGATTTTTGATACTGAGTTGTGTGCTGATCTTCATCGTGGTGTTCGATGTGCCGTTCGAGCTGTGGAATCACAAGCGCCAGCTGAAGATGACGCGCCAGGAAGTGCGCGATGAAATGAAAGAGACTGACGGGCGCCCGGAGGTCAAGAGCCGTATCAAGCAGCTGCAGCGCGAGATATCGCAAGGGCGCATGATGGAAGCAGTGCCTACGGCTGATGTCGTGATTACCAACCCCACCCATTTTGCCGTGGCACTGAAGTACGACGAATCGCCGGGCGCTGCGCCGAAGGTGGTGGCCAAGGGCCGTGACATGACGGCGCTGCGTATTCGCGCGCTTGCCGAAGAGCATAATATTGTGCTGTTCGAAGCCCCGCCGCTGGCGCGGGCGCTCTATGGCGCTACCGAGATTGGTGAGGAAATCTCCCACAATCTTTATATGGCAGTGGCGCGGGTGCTGGCCTATGTTTTTGCCTTGCGCACCAGTGGAGCCGATGCTCGCCAGCCCGACGCAGAAGATTTACAGGTGCCGCTGGAGTACCGTGATTTTCCCGGTAATGGCGGGGTAGTTAATCATGGCTGAAGCCACCGGGCGTTCCATTCTGGACAACCTGAGCTTCTCCATGCTCAGTGGCATGGGCACGCCGGTTCTGCTGTTCATGATGCTGGTGATGATGGTGCTACCATTGCCACCGCTGCTGCTGGACATGTTTTTCACCTTTAATATCGCGCTGGCCATGATCGTGTTGCTGGCCTCGGTGTATGCCGGCAGGCCACTGGAATTTGCGGTGTTTCCCACCGTGTTGCTGATTGCCACGCTGTTGCGACTGGCCCTGAACGTGGCCTCAACGCGGGTTGTACTGCTGGAAGGCCACAACGGCACAGAAGCCGCGGGCAAGGTGATACAGGCGTTCGGCGAGTTTGTTGTCGGCGGCAGCTACGCAGTTGGCCTGGTGGTGTTCGGGATACTGGTCATCATCAACTTTGTGGTGGTCACCAAAGGCGCGGGACGCATCTCTGAAGTGACCGCGCGTTTTACCCTGGATGCAATGCCCGGCAAACAGATGGCCATTGATGCAGACCTGAACGCCGGTCTTATCGGTCAGGAGGAGGCACTGCGCCGGCGTGAAGAGATCTCTTCAGAAGCCGATTTTTATGGCGCGATGGACGGTGCCAGCAAATTTGTACGCGGTGATGCGATCGCCGGCATCCTCATTCTGTTCATCAACGTGATCGGCGGTTTTGCCGTCGGTATGTTGCAGCATGATCTCAGTGCCAACGAAGCCGCCCACAACTATGTTCTGCTGACGATCGGCGACGGTCTTGTCGCCCAGATACCGTCGCTGCTGCTGTCGACGGCCGCCGCCATCATCGTGACGCGTGTTTCCGATAGCCAGGATATCGGGCAGGCGGTGTTCTCACAGCTTTTCAGCAACCCCTCGGTGCTTTATATCACCGCGGCGCTTATCGGCATTATGGGGCTGGTACCCGGTATGCCGAATCTGGTGTTTCTGTCCATTGCGGGCATGCTGGGGGCGATGGCCTGGGTTAATTCCCAGCAGCGTGAAGCTGAGCTTGTGCCAGAGGCTGCTGAGCCTGCCGAGCAAAGTACAGAGCTGCGCGACCTGAGCTGGGACGATGTGACGTCGGTGGATGAGATCGGGCTGGAGGTCGGCTACCGCCTGATCTCGCTGGTGGACAAAAACCAGGGCGGTGAGCTGTTGGGCCGCATTAAAGGTGTGCGCAAGAAGCTGTCCCAGGAACTGGGTTTCCTGGTGCACTCCGTGCACATTCGCGACAACCTGAATTTATCGCCCAACGAATACCGCATTGCTTTTCACGACGTCATGGTGGGGCAGGGCGAGGTGTTCCCGGGTAAGGAACTGGCGATCAATCCCGGACAGGTGCACGGTCAGCTGGACGGAGCTCCTACCAAGGATCCCACCTTCGGGCTGGATGCGGTATGGATCGATCCATCGCAGCGCGATGACGCCCAGGCCATGGGTTATACCGTGGTTGACGGTGGTACCGTGATCGCCACCCACCTGAGCCAGCTGATCAAGAATTTCGCCTATGAGCTGATCGGCCAGGACAGCGTGCAGCAGCTGTTGGACAAGCTGGCGCGCACCTCTCCCAAGCTGGTGGAGAACCTGGTGCCGAAAATCCTCGGTCTGGCCGAAGTCACCAAGGTGATCCAAAATCTGCTTGAAGAGGGCATACCCATCCGCGACATGCGCACAATCGCCGAGGCTTTGGCGGATCAGGGTCCCAAGAGTCAGGATACTGACACTTTAACCAGCCAGGTGCGTATCGCGCTGGGCCGCACAATCTTCCAGACGGTCAATGGTGTGGGGGATGAGATGTCTGTGATCGTGCTGGACTCGCAGCTGGAACAGATTTTGCAAAGTGCAATGCAGGGTAATGTCGGTGGACTGGAGCCGACGCTGATGGAAAGTGTGATCGGCCAGTTGGCGACGGCGGCTGAGAAAATGGAAGTGGCGGGGCATATTCCGGTATTGCTCGTTGCCAGCAGTATCCGCCTGTTCCTGTCGCGCCTGCTCAAGGGCAGGATGAATAATTTTTATATTCTTGCTTATGAGGAAATTCCGGCAAGCAAGAAACTCAAGGTGGTGGCTACATTGGGTAGCGGCCAGCCCCAGTTGTAGCAGTGGCTCAGGCCGCTGCCAGTAAATTGGATAAAGTGAAGCAGCTTTCACAGGTAGGGTGAATCATGAAGATAAAACGTTTTATCGATAAAGACAGTCGCAGTGCGATGGCCAGGGTGCGCGCGGAAATGGGCCCTGATGCGGTGATCCTGTCGAACAAGAATGTCAATGGCCAGGTGGAGTTGATGGCCGCGACCGATTTCGACGAGGCCGCATTGCAGGGACAAATGGCAGCTGCGGCGCCTGTCATGCCGCCTGCCGCGGACGGTCCGTCCCTGGTTGAGCTGCAGCGAGAGCTGGAGAAACTGCGTGGCATGGTGGAGGGCGAGCTCTCGCAGATGGCCTGGCGCGATATGGCCGAGCGGCCCTCTTCGCGGGCCGCACTGGCCAGTCGTTTGGGTAAACTGGGTTTGTCGCGTGCCCTCAGTGGTTCTATCGCAGACCGCCTGCCGCGCCAGGGATCGCTGGATGAGCTGTGGCGTCAGGCGCTGCACTTCATTGCAGGGCAGTTACCGGTGTTGGACGATGATCTGGGAGAAAGCAGCAGGATTGTGGCGCTGGTGGGTTCAACCGGCGTGGGTAAAACCACCACCATTGCCAAGCTGGCGGCGCGCTATGTGTTGCGGCATGGCGGGCGGCAGGTCGCGCTGATTACCACGGATTGTTACCGTATTGGCGGGCAGGAGCAGTTGGAAACGTTTGCCGGCTACCTCGGTATTCCCATGATGGTCGCCACAGATGGACCACAGCTGCGCGTGGCGCTGGACAAGCTGTCATCGCGCAAGCTGGTGCTGGTGGATACGGCCGGCATGAGCCAGCGTGATATCCGTCTTTACGAGCAGTTCGCCACGCTTAACTCTGTTGGCTACGACATTGATACCCACGTGGTGCTTTCGGCCACCGCGCAGCCCGCATCTCTTAATGAAGTCGTACAGGTGTTTGGTCGCGATGCCCTGGCCGGCGCCATAGTCACCAAACTGGATGAGTCCACCAGCCTCGGCGGGGTGATCGATACCGTGATCCGCAACAAGCTCAAGTTGTCCTATTTCAGTGTCGGGCAGAAGGTGCCGGAAGATATTATTCCCGCGCGCGCTGAGTACCTGGTCAGCCGCGCAGTTGAACAGATGAAGTCTGATGCCCGCGCAGCCGGCGGCAAGACTGAACGTGAACCCCTAACCTCCTCTATGGCGGTATAAACCAACCATGGTCAATCAAGCACAAGGTTTACAGCGCATGCTGGAGCCAACCACAACTCAAGTGATTGCAGTTACCAGCGGCAAGGGCGGCGTTGGCAAAACCAATGTTTCTATCAACCTGGCCGTAGCGCTCGCGCAAAAAGGGCGCTCAGTCGTGCTGTTTGATGCCGATCTGGGTTTGGCCAATGTCGATATTGCTTTGGGGTTGAAGCCCCGCTTTGATATCCGGCACGTGATTTCCGGTGAGCGTTCGCTGGAGGAGATCCTGGTGGAAGGCCCCTACGGTATTCGGATTGTGCCGGCCTCGTCGGGCGTATCCAGTATGGCCACGCTGACCTCGCAACAGCAGGCCGGCCTGGTCAAGGCATTCAGTGAACTGAGCTTCCCGGTGGATGTGCTGTTGGTCGACACCAGTGCGGGTATCGAGACCAGTGTGCTGACGTTTACCAGCGCCTGTCAGGAAGTCTTTGTTGTAGTCTGTGATGAACCCAGTTCCATAACCGACGCGTATGCCCTGATTAAGGTATTGAGCAAGGAGTTTAACGTTCAGCGCTTTCAGGTACTGGCCAATATGGTAGAAGATGACGCTCAGGGCAGGCAGCTGTACGGGAAAATCAGTGTTGTGACCGATCGTTTCCTGGATGTACACCTGGGGTATCTTGGCGCTGTGCCGCGCGATGAGTTTTTGCGCAAGGCAGTGCAGAAGCAAACAGCTGTGATCCAGGCCTATCCGCGCAGCAAGTCGGCGAAGGCGCTGGAGAAGATAGCGGCGTTTGTTGACGACGGCCTGGGCGGCAAGCCCTGTCACGGCGGCCTGGGGTTTTTTATGGAGCGTTTGATACACAATGGGGCAATGGTGGCTGAGGCCTGAATATGAGTGAGGCTAGCGCCTACGACCAGACCCGCCGCGACGGCATGGACCAACTGGTTCATGAGTACCTGCCGCTGGTTAAAAAGCTGGCGCTGTATTGGTCTGCCCGATTGCCGCCAAGTATCGAGATCGACGATTTGATGCAGGTCGGGCTGATGGGGCTGATACAGGCCAGTGAAAACTACGATGCGTCGCAGGGGGCCAGCTTTGCCACGTATGCAGCGATTCGGGTGAAAGGGGCGATGCTCGATGAAGTGCGTCGCAACGACTGGGTGCCGCGTACACTGCAGCAAAAAATGCGCCTGGTCACTGACGCCATCCGCCAGGTTGAGGCACGCAATGGCACGGTCGCAGCCGATCGAGAGATTGCTGACGAGTTGGGTATCTCCCTGGAGGAATACCAGAAAATGTCGGGTGAGATTACCAGTTGTCGCATGACAACGCTGGGCGACAGCGACGCCGATGTAATGGATGCAGAGAACAACCCGGCTGCCAGTTTTGAAAATGCGGGTTTCAAGCGCGCGCTGGTGGAGCAGATACAATCATTGCCAGAGAAAGAACAACTGATGATGTCGCTGTATTACAGCGAGGAACTTAACCTCAAGGAGATTGGCGCCATCATGGGTGTGTCTGAATCCCGGGTATCGCAAATTCACGGCCAGGCGCTGGCGCGACTCAAATCGCGTCTCGGCGACTGGACGGGCTGAACGGGGCGCGCATGGCAGCCAGGAGCCAATCCATAGACTACCTCACCCTGTTCGGCATAGCGCTGTCGCTGATCGCGGTGATTGGTGGCAACCTGCTCGAGGGTGGGCATACCGATTCCCTGTTCCAGCTGACGGCGTTTGTCATCGTGATGGGCGGCACCACCGGTGCAATCCTCGTGCAAACGCCGCTTAATGTATTCCTGCATGCGATGCAGCGTTTACCGTGGATAGTGCTGCCGCCGCCAACGGGTGATGCAGATACATTAAAGAAGGTAACACTGTGGAGCAGGGTGGTGCGCAAGGATGGCCTGCTGGGCCTGCAGAAAAACGCCGAACGCGAAGCTGACCCGTTTATCAAGAAAGGCCTGATGCTGTTGATGGACGGTAGCGAGCCAGAGGATATTCGTAAAATTCTTGAGGTGGAGATAGATTCCGGCGTGTCGCGTGAATTGCGTGCGGCGCGCGTGTATGAAGCCATGGGTGGCTACTCACCCACTATCGGCATTATTGGCGCAGTGATGGGGCTGATACACGTGATGAATAACCTGACCGACCCCTCCGCACTGGGCCCCGGTATTGCGGTGGCCTTTGTGGCCACTATTTATGGCGTCGGGTTTGCCAACTTCCTGTTTCTGCCGATTTCAAACAAGCTGAAAACGATTGTGGATGAGCAGGCCGTGTACCAGGAAATGCTGGTTGACGGGATCGTTGCGATTGCAGAGGGAGAGAATCCCCGCGTCATACAGAGCAAGCTGGAAGGCTACCTTACCCGCCCCAAATGATGATCTGAGACCATGAAAGCGTAATGGCCCGACGTCGACAACAGGAACCCCCCGTCAATCACGAGCGATGGTTGGTGTCTTATGCCGATTTTATTACCATCCTGCTCGCTTTTTTTGTGGTCATGTATTCCATCTCATCGGTGAATGAAGGCAAGTACCAGGTGCTGTCTGATTCACTGGGCACGGCATTTGGCGGCACGCCGGCTCCGCGACTGGATACGCTTTCCATGCTCGATGCATCGGGCGCTGCCAGCAGCGAAGCCGAAGCCTCGACCAGCTCCATCTTGATCCCGCTGCTGCTGGAACATCAGCAGGGCGCCCAGGCACAAGACGAGGCGTATGTCGAGGATCCGAACACCTCTGTCGATAGCCAGAGTTTCAGCGAGAAAGTGCTGAACAAAGCCGAGCGTGAGATTGATGCCATCGCTACTGATGTTGAAGGCGAAATGGAAGACCTTATCGATGACGAGCTGATCAATATCAAGCGCAATAAGTTCTGGCTGGAGGTCGAAGTGAAGTCCAGCCTGCTATTCAGCAGCGGTAGTAGCGCACTGCTGCCCGCCTCCATTCCTGTGATGATTGATCTGGCTGATATATTTGCCGATCTGCCCAATCGTATTAATGTGGAGGGATATACTGATGATATCCCGATCAGCACGTTGGCGTTTCCGTCTAACTGGGAGCTGTCCGCTGCGCGCGCCGCGGCGGTGGTGCGCCTGTTTGAGAGTAACGGGGTAGATCCTTCGCGGCTGGCGTCCATCGGCTATGGCCAGTACCACGCGATCGCGGATAACGAGTCAGAAGAAGGGCGTGCAAAAAATCGTCGCGTAGTGATGATTGTGATGGCCTCACTTGAAAATGAGAGCGATCGTGTCTATGAGTTTGAGTTATTGAAGGAGCAGGCGCAGGGGCTGGCGGAGTAAGTTGGCAGGCAGTCCAATGCTGCGGTAACGGCAAAGGCGAAAGAGGAGACTGGCAATGGTCGAATCCATCGGGCCCAAAGGTTTGACGCCCCTTACGCGCACCCGGGCGGTGCGCAAGGATAAAGTGGATGGCAAACCATCCAGCGGGCGCGACGGTGAACAGCCGCAGAAAAAGCCCCGGAAAAAACCGCCCGACAAGCCCGTTGTTGGCGGCAATATCGACGAGATGTGTTGATCAGGAGCAGCGCTCTGAAGAACGGTGAAGGCGCTGTGTTATCACGCCACCACGACTTTTTCACCGTCCACTTTCTTGGCTTTGTACATCGCTTCATCGGCACGCTGCAGTGCCGTTTCCGGTGTGTCGTTTTCGCGACGCTGTGTTATGCCACATGAAATTGATACATCCAGGGGTTTGCCATTCGCGTTAAAGCCCGCCTTGAGGATACGCTGACAGGCGTCCTTGGCAAAGTGGGTCGCGCCCTCCACTTCGGTGTCCGGCAGGACGGCGACGAACTCATCGCCGCCATACCGGGCAACGATGTCTGATGTGCGTGCTCGCGTTGCCAGTGCTGCCGCGACTTCCATCAGTACAGTGTCGCCGGCGGCGTGGCCGAAGGTATCGTTGATCTGCTTGAACTTGTTGCAGTCAACGAATACCAGCGACAAGGGGGCGTTGGAGCGTTGGCTGCGCGCGAATTCTTCGGCGACGCGTTCCTCAAACCCCGCCCGGTTATAAACACCGGTCAAAGGATCCTTGAAGGCCAGATCCTGTTTGGCCTTGATTTGCCCGCGCAGGTCGCGAGCCTGGTCTTCCATATCACGGATTTTCTTGTTGAGGTCCTCTACCTTTTCTTTCGACTGTCGATGATTGTCGCGTTCCACTTCAAGATAATCTGACAGTTTCGATGTGAGTTTGGACAGGCCTGACTCAACGGTTTTCTTAAGCGTGTCGAGGTCGTCCTCGTTGACGGCGTCGCCAATGACGCGCACGTCCTCGCCAACTTCCTGCTCCAGGCTGACTGCGCGCTCCAGTGACTCGTCGCCGTCGTTGAGTACAGTCAGTATGACTTCCTCTACGCTGCTTAAGCGCTCACGCAAATCGCCGAGGAAATTCTGCGTCGTGATGCGCTCCTCGGAAATACGCTGGCTGTGTTCACGCAGCAGGCGGATGACATCTTCCAGCGCCTCACCCATCAACTCTACCGAGGCCGGTTGTTCCAGCTGCTCGCGCAGTCCCTTGGTGTTTTTCGAGTTACCGTTGAGCACATCGATATGTTTGATAGCCTGGTCGATAAGCCGCGCTGACTTCTCGAGAAAGAGCTGCAGTTGGCCATCATCTTCTTCACCTTTCTTATCGAGAAAGCCCAGCAGGCCGCCACCCGAAGATTTCTTCTTCGGCGCAGACGAATGAGCGGCCTTGAGCACCTGAAACACTTCCTTGAGTGTTTCCAGTTGCGTTTCGAGGCGTTTGGTCTTGGCCAGTTCATCTGCGAGTCTGGCCAGGTCCTTGCGATGAGACTTGTCCACCTCGATAGCTTTGATGCTGGTGGCGAACTCACTGGCGAAGCCATCGATGCTGACTGGGCCGCTACTCTGGGCGTTTTCATTCTGCAGCAGTTGTTTCGCCAGCCTGTCAGAAATACGTCTGAGTTCCGACTCGTTGATCTCGCCGCGCAGCGACTTGCGGACCTTTTCCAGGTCTGCATGCAGTTGTGGATCCGCCGTATCTACCAGATGACTCAGGCGTATCGTCAACTTGCTCAGTACTTCTTCACGGCCCATAAACAGCTCCAGTATGACTGCATAAACTTGTTTTTATAGCGGCCCCGGTGTGCAGGGCTGCTGCCCGTAAAGCAAGGGCGGCTTTTTATCACGCGCACTGATTATAAGAACTCAATGCAAAGAATCAATTGATTGACCCACCCGGTAGATATGCGCCAGAACCTCAGCGACAGCGATATAAAGGCCTTCCGGGATTTCATCGCCCAGCGGCACATCGGCCAGCAGCGTGGTCAGCATGGCATCCTGCATCAGGGGAATGTCATGTTGCAGCGCCAGCTCTTCAATGCGCTGTGCAATCTCGCCGTCGCCTTTGGCGACGACTCTTGGCGCGCCGGTGCCGCTGTAGACGAGTGCAGCGGCACGCCGGGTCATTCCTTTGCGGCTTTTCTTCACGCGCGTTCATCCACACAGGAGGATGCGGCAGTGGCTTGTGTTGGCTCGGTGCGGCGACCCTTATGGCTGGCCAGTACGGCGACTTCCATGCCGCGGCTCTCCAGGGCGACGCGCAGCTCGTCAGCTCTTTGCTGCATCAGCTGTGCTGTTTCTGCACGATCACAGTACATGGCGAGTGACAGTTTCTCCTTGCGCAGGAAAATATCTGCTTCAATGGCGCCTGTCGACGGCAGGCTGACGTCAACCACCGCTCGCCACTCATCGTTCTCGTCAGATTCCTGGGCGCTATTTTTCTGCTCGCGAGCAATACTCAGGGACAGGTGCTGGTCTGGTTCGCTCATGGATAAAGGCAAGTGTACCAGCCAGATACTGCGCCCTGCCTCCTCGCCGCCCCGCGAGGCCAGTTGGTTGAGGGTGATTGTCGATAAGGCACCATCGAGCTGCTCACTGAACGCTTTCAGCGCGGCGTTGTTGTGTGGTTTGCTGTTCAATTGGCTGGATTGCAGGGCCGCCTGATCGATTTGTTGACGCAGCTTGAGCAAGTCCGCTTTGAGGTCGGGTGTCAGCGCGGCGCTCTGGCCCATGAGCAGTGACAGCAGCCTGGACTCCAGAAACAGGCCTGAATGGTTTACCGCAGCGCGCAGCTGTTTCGGGTCTGAGAGTTGTTCAAAGCGGCTCAGGTGGCGAGTCACAGCGGCTAATGTCGCACTGCTGCCGCCCAGTAATGCCAATATATTGGCGCTGACGCGTGGGTCCAGTAGCGCCGAGAGGGGGGTGGTGACGTTACCCTGACGCGGCAACAGTAATTTGAGCTGTCCGTCCAACGCTTGTGCGGCTGGTTGTGCGTTGCTCGTGGGGGCGGGCACTATCTTCAGTGTTAAGGTAGGGCTCAGTGACGTCACCTCCAGCTTCAGCAGAGCACCTTTTTGCACCGCTACATCGGCGCTGGCATTTACCTGATGACCGCCAATACGCAGCGTCAGCTGGCCCGATGGCGCCTTGTCGGTCACCAGCGCCTGTAAGGTTTGTCCCACCTGCCAGCTCCTGAGCAAGGCACCCACATTCACCGCATCTGCGCGGGTTGTGGTCAGGGCGAGTTTTGCGTCCACCATTGGGTACTACCGGCATAATTCGTGCATAGACTCAGCATAGTACCCTGAGGACAAAAAATGACCAGTAAAGATCTGCACCTCACGCTTGATGAGCGCCTTACCCGTTCCGGTGCCGCACACGAAGAGCAGCCTGGACCAGCGGAATCTGTGCTGCCTTCCATGCGACCAGAGCGCTTCGGCGATGCGCCTGCCGCTGTCGCGCGACCAACAGCGCAGGGTGCCGGCGCCAGTGCATTATGGATAGTGACGCTGTTGTTGGGGGCTGCCAACATCGCAGTGCTCTGTGCGGGTGGCTACTGGCTGTACAGTCAAAATCTGTTGCAGCCTGCAGTTGAGTCGCAGTCTGCGGATCGGCTGCAGTTGCAGGTGGGCGAGCTGCAGGCGCAGGTTAGCGAATTGGGTGCTGCAGTGCTGGCCCTCGACGAGCGCCTGCAGCAGCTGCAAGTGGCGAGTGCTGACGAGCGGCAACAGATCAACCGTGCACTGCTCGACCTCAGGGTGCCGTCTGCGCCGGCTGCGACTGTGGATGCTGCCGCACCGCCACCCGCAGCAGCGCCAGTTCTGCCGCAGTGGCAGGTGACTGTGCAGACGTTTGCAAGCCAGGATGCGGCTACTGCCCTGAGCGAGCGCCTGGCCGAAATGTCCTATGCTGCGAAGGTTCTGCCAGTTGATGTGGATGGCGAGGCAGCCTTTCGTGTGCTGCTGGTCGGGTTTTCCAGCCGGGAGCAGGCTGAGGAGGCCGCTGGAGATTTGATGGGAAAATTGGACATCAATGGCCTCTGGGTTTGGAAAGCTGACTGAAAAGACTTATTCTTTGGCACATAACATACGGGGTTCTTCATGTATTGTGTGCTCGGCGTGCAGGTTGCTCAATAGCTTGGGTTGATCGCACCGGACAACATACAGCGGCTAGGGATAAGCAATGGATTTAGCAACGTTACTGGGCATGGTGGGCGCCATCGCCATTGTGCTGGCGGCCATTATGACAGGCGGCTCGCCGCTGGTTTTTGTCAACGTGCCATCGATACTGATCGTGCTGGGCGGTACGTTCATGGTGGTGATGATCAAGTTCTCGCTGAAGCAGTTTTTCGGGGCCTTTGGCGTCGCCGCGCGGGCTTTCATGTTCAAGGTAGAAGACCCTGAAGAGTTGATTGCCCAGATCGTCAACCTGTCTAACATCGCGCGCAAGGAAGGCATGCTGGCGCTGGAGAACGAGGAGGTCGAGAACGAAACCCTGCAGCAGGGTATCCAGATGCTTGTTGATGGCAATGATCACGCCGTTATTCGCAACGTGTTGACCAAGGACCTGCAGCAGACGATTGACCGCCATAACTGGGGCGCCAAGGTCTTTACCGCCACCGGCGATGTCGCCCCGGCGATGGGGATGATCGGTACGCTGATTGGTCTGGTACAGATGTTGTCTGCGATGGATGACCCGAAGGCGATCGGCCCGGCCATGGCGGTAGCGCTGCTGACGACACTCTACGGTGCGATGCTGGCCAACATGATCGCATTGCCGATCGCTGACAAATTGACGCTGAGGAAAGCCGATGTGGGTCGCGTCAAAGCGATGTGCATCGATGGCGTGCTGGCCATCCAGGAAGGCCAGAATCCCCGCATTATCGAGTCCATGCTGAAAACCTATCTGGATCCGAAAAAGCGCAAGAACAGTTCGGATGGGGCGGAAGCAGAGGCCGCCTAGATGATCGAGTTCGAGGAAGAAGACAACAAACCGGGATCACCTGCATGGATGGCGACTTTCGCCGACCTGATGTCCCTGCTGATGTGCTTCTTCGTGCTTCTGTTGTCGTTTTCAGAAATGGACGTTCTCAAATACAAGCAGATTGCCGGCTCGATGAAAAATGCCTTCGGCGTGCAGAACGAAGTCAAGGTCAAGGATATTCCCAAGGGCACCAGCGTCATCGCGCGTGAGTTCAGCCCCGGTAAGCCGGATCCCACGCTGGTTGATACGGTAAAACAGGTCACCGCGGACACGACCAAGGCTTCATTGCAGGTGGGTAACCCGGACAACCCGGAGTTTGATCCTACCAAAATGGACGAGGGACAGACCGCCAAACTGCTGGAGGAAAAGCTCAAGTCACTGGTAGCGGAGACTGAAGCCGATGCGGAAAAGCTGCGCGAGATCCTCAAACATGAAGTGGAACTCGGGCAGGTTGATATCGAATCGAAAGGGCGTTCGATTACCGTGCGTATCCGCGAGAATGGCTCGTTTCCCTCGGGCTCGGCAACGCTGGCCAGCGACTTTGTCCCGGTGATGGCCTCGCTGCGCGAAGCGCTGGTCGACATCGACGGCAAGATTGCCGTGGAAGGACACACTGATAACATACCGATCACCAGCGCGCGATTCACTTCCAACTGGGATTTGTCGGCATCGCGTGCGCTGTCCGTCACGCACGAATTGATCAAGGACGAGAAGCTGGATGACGCGCGTTTCATGGTCATTGGCCACGCAGACACGCGGCCATTCCAGCCTAATGACACAGCCCAGAACCGGGCCAAAAACCGGCGCGTGGAAATTGTCATTCGTCAGGGGCTGGACAGCGCCACTACCGCCAGCATCAATGAGCTGAAAAAAGATAACCCCAGCGCGATAGAGGCACTCGATCTGAATGTCGAGGATATCGTGCCACAGGCACCACAGGGCTAGCGCAAGGTGAAACCATCCGTGGAAAGAAGAAGTTACTACCGTATCAACGATACCGTTGGCCTGCGTTTCTCCGTATTGGACGACGCCAGCAAGGATCTGCCAGCCGACGCAGTGCTGCCCGGCGCTCCTGTGGCCGGACAGCTGGCTGCGCTTGATGGAGAGTTTAATCAGCTGGCCAATTTACTGTGGCAGGAGAACCCACTCATTGCCCAGGCTCTGGGGCTGTTGAATCGTAAACTGTCCCTGTTGACTGAACACGCGTTGATGGCCGCAGAGGATGGGGAGCCGGAGCTCAAGGAATGGGTTGTCAGTATCAGCGGCAGCGGTCTGGGCTTCAAATGCAATGAGGCACTGCCGGTGCGCACCAGGCTTGCGTTGTCGCTCTGGCTTCGACCATCAAATATCGATCTGCATCTGACCGGCGTGGTGACTGGCTGTGAAGGGCTCGCTGACGAAACAGCCGATCTGTACTGGGTGCGCGTGGCTTTTGAAAAAGGCAATGAGGCTGCACAAGAGCGTTTGATCCAGCATGTCGTGCAGCGCCAGTGTGCCCTGGGTGGTGAACGAGACCGGGTTCCTGATGCCTGAAACAGTGCTGGTAACAGGCGGCGCGGGATACATCGGAAGCCATGCCTGTGTTGCACTGATCGAGGCAGGCTACGCGGTCGTCGTACTCGACAACTTGTGCAACAGCAGCGCAGTATCACTGCAGCGCGTAGAGCAGATTACAGGAACTCGTCCCACCCTGATTCACGGTGACATTCGTGATGAAACCTGCCTTGCCGAAGTGTTCGCAAATCATTCGGTCAATTCTGTCATGCACTTTGCGGGTCTTAAAGCCGTCGGTGAGTCTGTGGCTGAGCCTTTGACGTATTACGACAACAACGTGCATGGCACGCTCTGCCTGATACGTGCCATGCATAGTGCAGGCGTGACGCAACTGGTGTTTTCGTCTTCGGCAACGGTATACGGTGATCCCGCCAGCGTACCCATTGATGAAAGTTTTCCGCGCAGTGCTACCAACCCCTACGGGCGGAGTAAGCTGATGGTGGAAGACATCCTGGCCGACTGGCAGGTGGCGCATCCGCACTGGCGTATCGCCCGATTGCGCTACTTCAATCCCGTTGGCGCGCATTCAAGTGGTTTGATGGGAGAGGATCCGCAGGGCACGCCGAATAACCTGATGCCGTTCGTCGCGCAGGTTGCTATAGGCCGTCGCGAGCGACTCAGCGTTTATGGCGACGATTACCCGACCAGCGATGGCACCGGTGTGCGTGACTACATCCACGTAATGGATCTCGTTGAGGGGCATGTAGCAGCGCTGCGTTATCTGGCAACAACGCCAGGCCTGCTGACTGTGAACCTGGGTACGGGGCTTGGTGTGTCCGTGCTGGAGATGGTGGCCGCTTTCAGTCGCATCAGTGGTTGCGATGTGCCCTACGTTATCGAGGCCCGCCGGCCTGGCGATGTAGCGCAGTGCTGGGCTGACGCTTCGTTGGCCGCGCGCGTGTTGAACTGGCGTGCCTGTCGCGACCTGGCGGCAATGTGTGAGGACAGCTGGCGCTGGCAGCAAATGAATCCGCGCGGCTACGATTCCTGAGCCGCGCAGGTGCCAGGCAGGCGCATGGCCTGATCGGGGTCAGATCATCTGGCTGATGACGCCCCAGAGTGCCGTCAGCAGAAGCCCCATCAAACCCAGAAACCCGATCATCATGCCCGTTCCGCGCGTTGCCGGGTCTTTGACATAGCCGTTGCGATACAGGATGCGACCAACAAAAAATACCAGTCCCAGGCCCGCAGCAACCATCGGCATAAAGTAGCTGGCGCTGATCCACAGTGCCGGCAGCACGATAATCAAGTGCTCCAGAGTGTTCATTTGCACGCGGTAGGCGCGCTCAAAACCTTCGTCACCCGTAACAGCCGGGGCCTTCAGGCCGCTCTTACCGCGCGCCGCACCAACCAGCATGACAAAGGCAAAGTATTCGATAAGCAGTAACAGTGTTACCAGAGCAACATACGTCATTGGGCATTCTCCGCTGGAAATTGGCCGTGGCTTGAGTACAGTGGATTATACACCACAGAAACGCGATACCCCGCACCTGGAGCGTTGCTATTTCATTTACGCTGACCAAATTACTGTCGCTGCTGGCTTATCCGCTTACCGCCAGTTTGCTGTTGTCGCTGCTGGCTTTGCTGCTACTGATGGCGCGAAAATACAAGCTTGCTGGCTCGAGTCTGGCCATCGGTGTGGCGCTGCTCTATCTGTGTTCGACGGCATTTGTCGCAGACTCCATGATGGGTTGGCTGGAGCGGGACTATCCGCCGCGCAGCATGGCACAGACGCCCCGGGCGGACGGCATCCTGCTGTTGGGTGGAGCCATGCGCGGCGATGTGCAGCCGCTGGCTGAGTTGGCCGATTTGAATCAGCAGGCTGATCGCCTGGTGCATGCGGTAGCGTTGTACCGGGCCGGTAAGGCGCCCTTTATCATGCTGACCGGCGGCTCAGCCAGCGATGCCCGCACCGAGGCTGAAATGATGCGCGACATTCTGCATGTCATGGGTATTCCACCCGAGGCGCTGGTGCTGGAAACTGCCAGTCTTGATACGCACGACAATGCGGTGCTAAGCGCAGCGTTGATACGCGAGCGCAACTGGCAGCGCGTGCTGCTGGTGACCTCTTCCTGGCACATGCCGCGCGCAGTTGCGCTGTTTAAAGCGCAGGGCATTGATGTTATTCCTGCCCCGACCGATCATCAGCGCCTGCAGGGCAGCTCCGTGCTGCCGGATTGGTTGCCCTCGGTCAGCAGTTTGTCGCGCACCACCTACGCACTGCACGAGTTACTGGGGTATCTCGTATACCGTTGGCGCGGTTGGCTGTAGGGCCCTGCAGCTACCGTGCAAATCCCCGGCGCGCTTCAGTAACAGTGCTGCTGCTTGTAGTCACTGTAGGTCTGCCCGGTCCAGCGACGAAAGGCGCGATAGAAGCTGTTGACCTCCAGATAGCCCAACTCATCAGCCAGGCACTTACCGGGCAGCCAGATATCCTTGAGCTTCTGTTCGCAGCGATACTGCCGCGCTCGATCCAGGAGAAATTGATAGCAGGTATGGTCGGCGCGCAGTCGGCGACGCAAGGTAGTACCGCTCATTCCCAGTTGCTCAGCGACTGAATCTGCCCGCAGCCTGGCCAGATCGCCGGCGAGCAGGATTTGCAGTACCTTGTCGGTTGTTCGCGAAAGTGCAAAATAACGCGGTTTTTCAGGTGGCGGAAATAGCTCGCCCTTTGGAATAGCATTTGCCAGTGAGTGTTCCATAGCCAAAACATCCTTGTCGTGGTTGATGAACGGTGTGATTGCTGCGCTTTATTGCGTCAGCACTCATTAAAACTAGCACAAGCTGGAGCTTCGGCCAGCGCTGTTTCAGCTTTGGTGGGTTTTGATGGATAGCAAGGGTTCTTCTGACTCTACTGTTGGAAGCTGATTGGCATTTCCTTGATCGCGTTGACGAAATAGGAGCGCACAAAGCGCGGGGGACTCTGGAACTGCGGATGACGCAGGCGAGGAATGATTTCTTCAAACATCACGCGCAGTTCCAGTCGCGCCAGGTGGCTGCCGATACAGAAATGCTGGCCCACGCCGAAAGAACGCAGTTGCTTGTCCAGGTTCGGCATACGTTGTGCGCGCCTGACATCAAAATTCATGGCGTCATCGCCGAATACCTGCTCATCCTGGTTGATGGTGTGATAGTGCAGCAGTACCTTGCTGCCTGCTGGCAATTCGACGCCGCCAAGTTGTGTATCGCGCATGACCGTGCGACGCATTGAAATAAAGGCGGTGTTATAGCGCAGGATTTCCTCGCAGGCATCGGCTATGCGGTCCGGGTTTTCCACCAGGTATTCCAGCTGCTCGGGATGCTCCATCAGCAGCCGCATGCCCTGCGCAATCACGGTGCGAGTAGATTCGTTGCCGCCGACCAGTATGAGGATAAACATCCATGCGAAGAGGTCATCCGAGATGGGTTCGCCATCCAGTTCGGCATCCAGTAGAGCACCGGTAATATTATCCATCGGTGATTGTTTGTGTTTTTCTACCAGTTGCATGGCGTATTGAATGACCTCGAGGGAGGCCATTTGCCCCTCCACTTCGGAGATTGCCATTTCCGGGTCATCGGCAAATATCATGGTGTTGGTCCACTCAAAAAACTGTTTTCGGTCTTCCAGGGGAACACCCAATAACTCGAGAATCGCGATCAGCGGTAACTCGGCTGCAACATCCTCAACAAATTCGCACTCACCCTTGGCTGCCACTGCATCGACAATCTGCTTCGCGTGTTCCCGGAATTTCGCCTCATAGGACGCAACGCGTTTCGGGGTGAACGCATTACGCACGATGCGGCGCACCTTCTGGTGGTGCGGCGGGTCCATATTGATGATGGTGTTGCTGTGAATGCCGTCTACCATTTCCTGCTCATATTCCATCGGAAACGCCGAACGCGCCGCCGATGAAAACAGGTCTGGATTCTTGCAGACGGTATCCAGATCCTCGCGACGGGTAACGACCCAATAGGGGACCCCTGTCAACGGATCGTCCATGCGCACCACCGGCCCGGCCTTGCGTATCTCTGCCAGCTGCGCATAGGGCATGCCTTCGGCATAGGTGTCTGGATCCAGCAGATTGGCAAAGGGGCACTGATTCATGCGGACTCCCTGAGCATGGTAGCGGCGGCAAGGCCGGCTGATGCATGCGTTTAACTAATGACTGTTAGTTGAATTGTGGCATGCGCTATCCGGGTGGTAAAGGACTGTACCGGGCGCTCACAGCGTGGTGCTGGGTGCGCGATAGGCCAGCGCTTCGGACAGGTGGGATATGCTGACGGCGGGTGCATCATCCATATCTGCGATGGTGCGCGCCACGCGCAGCGTGCGGTGCAGTGCTCTGCCAGAGAGCTGCAGGCGGTCGGCCGCTTGCTCCAGCATCGCCTTGTCTGCCGCTGCAAGCGCGCAATGTTGCGCCAGTGTGTCGGGGGCCAGTAGCGCGTTGCTGCTGCCCTGTCTCTCCTGCTGGCACGCCCTGGCTTGCAGTACGCGTTGGCGCACTGCATAGGAAGACTCCGCATTCTGCGTTTGTGCCAGTAGCTGGGCAGCCGGTAGTCGCGTGACGGGAACCTGCATATCAATGCGATCAAGCAATGGTCCTGAAACCCGTGCGCGGTAGCGCTGGATCTGTTCGGGTGTGCAGCGGCAGGCGCGCTCCGGGTCACCCAGATACCCACAGGGGCAGGGGTTCATGGCGGCGATGAGTTGAAATCGCGCCGGGTAGGAGACTTTATGTCGAGCCCGGGAAATCGTGATCCAGCCTGATTCAAGCGGCTCGCGCAGTACTTCCAGTGCCTGGCGTGAAAACTCAGGAAGTTCGTCCAGAAACAGTACACCGCCGTGAGCCAGTGATACCTCGCCCGGACGGGGTTTACTGCCGCCACCCACCAGGGCGATTGCACTGGCCGTATGGTGTGGATTTCGAAACGGTCTGCCAATGATGGTTTCTGTCTTGTCTGCGACTCTGTTTTCACAGCTGTCGCGCATTATCAGTGCGCAAAGAGACTCCTCTGCGTCTGGCGCGGGCAGTATCCCGGGCAGGCGGCTGGCAAGCATCGTTTTCCCGGTGCCCGGAGGGCCGAACAACAGCAGGTGATGTGCGCCGGCTGCTGCGATTTCCAGTGCGCGCCTTGCGGCGAGCTGCCCGGCTACCTGATTCAGGTCTGGGTAGGATGCCTCGCCCGCAAGCGGGGGCGCGGGTGTCGGCTCAATGGGCTGGGAGCCATTGAGATGGGCGCATAAAGTGAGAAGGTCGCACGCAGCAATTACGGTACTGTTTGGCACCCTTGCGGCGCTTTCCGCGCTCTGTGCAGCGACCACCAGGTAGCGTGCGTCCAGCGTCGTTGAGCGCGCTGCGGCCATGCTGCCCGTGACCGCACGCAGGCTGCCATCCAGCGCCAGTTCGCCGAGAAATTCGTGATGGTGTATAAGGTCCGCCGGCAATTGTCCCGAAGCGACGAGAATGCCCAGCGCAATGGGCAGGTCAAAGCGTCCGCCTTCCTTGGGCAGGTCAGCGGGAGCCAGATTGACGGTAATACGACGGTCGGGAAAGCTGAAGTGAGAATTGAGCAGGGCACAGCGTACCCGGTCTTTGCTCTCGCGCACTGCTGTCTCGGGCAGGCCCACAATATTGAACGCTGGCAGTCCGTTTGACAGGTGTGTTTCCACCCGCACCAGCGGCGCATCAAGCCCGCTCAGGGCTCTGCTCATTACAACAGATAAATCCATAGTGCTCGTCCTTGAGTCATGGATGGGGGTTCTGCTTGTGTGTCTAGCCGTTCTTTTCCAGGGATTCCAGCGCCTGAGTCATCTTCTCCAGCTCGGCTTCCAGCTCCTTCACCCGTGCCTGTGTGCGCGCGAGAATCTCACTTTGTATGTCGAATTCTTCGCGGCTCACCAGCTCCATTCTGGCCAGAGCGGTTTGCGCCAGCGCCCTGAGGTTTTTGTCGACCTCATTTTTCAGCCCGCTGCCGCCGACCATGTCGTTAACCTGCTGCAGGACTTCCCAGGGAGGTGGGGGTGGTTTCAGTGCCATGATCTCGTGCCGTATCTGATGCGTTGATCCTGCCAAGTCTAGGGTAATTTGCACTGGGCTGACAGCTCAGAATGGGGCACACATTCGGTGCGGCGCACTAAATGGGTGCATTTTGTATGAGCAATGAAGGGGCGATGTAGCGGCTTTCGGTGCCCAAAAAAACGTTATCTCCATGATAAATATGATTTTATTTGCGGTTGGCACAGGCTCTGCAATCGGAAGGTACCAGATACTGTCAAGCGCGCAACAAGCGCCCGTAGCAACTGACGCGACGCATTATCTGTAACCCGGAAACTATCTCATGGAGCAAAAATCATGTTGAACAAAAAACTTCTGACTGCCGCAGTCACCACCGCAGTACTGGCCGGCGCCAGCGCTACCCAGGCTGCAGAAATCAGTGGCAATGTCGCACTGACCAGCGATTACAAATTCCGCGGCATTTCGCAGTCTGATGAATCCCCGGCTATACAGGGCGGTTTTGACGTTGCTTTCGACAACGGTATCTATGTCGGTACCTGGGGTTCGTCTGTCGACTTCGATACCAATGGAGACGGTTTCGACGGCAGCCTTGAACTGGATTACTACGCGGGCTGGGCCAGCACTATCGGCGACAGCGACATCGGTATCGATGTGGGTTACCTGTATTACGACTACCCCGGAGACAATGGAGACGAAGGCGACTACCAGGAGTTTTATGGCTCGCTGTCGTGGATGGATGCCACAGTCGGTGTCGCGTTCTCTGACGATTATTACGGCGGCACTGACGAATTCTGGTACGTGTATGCCGATTACGGCTTCAGCCTGATGGAGAATGTGTCCGTCGGCCTGCATGTTGGTTACAACATGCTCGAGGAAGACGGTGGCTTCCTGTCATCGGATGAAGACGCCTACATCGATTATTCCGTGTCAGTGACTTACGCCTTCTCGGGCGTGGATCTCTCCCTGGCTTATGTCGGTACCGATCTGGATGACGACGACGTGTTCGGCAGTGACTGGGGTGACGCGGCTGCAATTGTCACCATCAGCAAAAGCATGTAATCGCGATCCGACGCACTACGCCGGCCAGCTTTCTGGCCGGCAACCGATCAGGAGAAAACTATGAAACTAATCACCGCCATTGTTAAGCCATTCAAGTTGGATGACGTGCGTGAAGCACTGTCTGAAATCGGCGTTCAGGGCATCACCGTTACCGAAGTCAAAGGCTTTGGTCGCCAGAAAGGTCACACCGAGTTGTATCGCGGGGCGGAATACGTTGTCGATTTCCTGCCCAAGGTGAAAATCGAGGTCGCCGTTGCAGAGGCCGGCGTCGAACAAACCATTGAAGCGATCACCAAGGCTGCCAACACCGGCAAGATCGGCGACGGCAAGGTCTTTGTTGCACCGCTGGAACAGGTGATTCGCATCCGCACCGGTGAAACCGGCGAAGAAGCTATCTAATTCTCAACGACTGCTAGTAGAAAGGTATTCCCATGGAAAACAATATTTTCGAACTACAGTACGCCATAGACACGTTCTATTTTCTGATCTGCGGCGCACTGGTGATGTGGATGGCGGCAGGCTTTGCAATGCTCGAAGCCGGCCTTGTCCGCTCCAAGAACACCACTGAAATACTGCTCAAAAACGTGGCGCTCTACGCCATTGCCTGCACCATGTATATGATTGTGGGTTACCACCTGATGTACGACGGTGGCATCTTCCTGTCTGGCGTGACGACGGTTGCCGGCATGGATGACGCGGCTGTCGCACAGGTGTTGGCGGACTCTGCTGAAAACGGATTCGGTGGCGACTCAGTCTACTCCGGGGCCTCTGATTTCTTCTTCCAGGTGGTGTTTGTCGCAACCGCCATGTCGATTGTATCGGGCGCGGTGGCTGAGCGCATGAAGCTGTGGGCCTTCCTGGCTTTCGCAGTGGTCATGACCGGCTTTATCTACCCGATCGAAGGCGGCTGGACCTGGGGTGGCAAGGACGTACCGTTCATCGGTGCTCTGAGCTACAGCGATTACGCCGGCTCCGGTATCGTTCACATGGCGGGTGCTGCTGCAGCCCTGGCCGGTGTCCTGCTGCTGGGTGCTCGTAAGGGCAAGTACGGTGCAGACGGTTCGATTCGTGCGATCCCGGGCGCCAACCTGCCACTGGCTACGCTCGGTACCTTCATCCTGTGGATGGGCTGGTTTGGCTTCAACGGTGGTTCCACGCTGAAGCTTGGCGGCATCTCGGTCGCCAACGAAGTGGCTAACGTGTTCCTGAACACCAATGCTGCAGCAGCGGGTGGTTTGATCGCCGCACTGATCGTCGCCCGTATCCTGTTTGGCAAGGCTGATCTGACGATGGCACTCAACGGTGCTCTGGCTGGCCTGGTGGCTATTACGGCTGAGCCTGCTGATCCTACGCCTTTGCTGGCAACGATCATCGGCGCTATCGGCGGCATCATCGTGGTGTTCAGCATCGTTACCCTGGACAAGATCAAGATTGATGATCCTGTCGGTGCGATCTCGGTGCACGGTGTCGTCGGTCTCTGGGGTATCTTCGCGGTGCTGCTGTCTGATCCTGACGCGACATTTATGGGACAGTTGGTTGGCGCTCTGGTGATCTTTGTCTGGGTATTTGTTGCCAGCCTGATCGTGTGGGGCATCCTTAAAGCGGTCATGGGTATCCGTGTCAGCGAAGAGGAAGAGTATGAGGGTGTTGACCAGTCAGAATGCGGCATGGAAGCTTACCCTGAATTTGTCGGTGCAGCTGGCAGCGGCAAGTAAACAAGCTTGCGGGCGCATTGAAAAATGCGTGCTTTTTGGGGGCCTCTGGCCCCCTTTTTTTGGCTGGATGTTTGCGGTAGCAGGGAACAGGCCTGACGTTGTAACGGCGTCAGGGTTCGGAGGGCTGAGATACTCACCATGACGCCGTTACAACATCAGGCCTTTCGTGCCAGATTTCAGGGTTTGTAGGGCTGAGATACTCACCATGACGTCGTTACAACGTCAGGCCTTCTAGCCAGGTTTCGGGATATTGGCACGCTGGCTTGGAAGCTGGGCGTCCGGGGGCATCACCCCATTTCAACTGGGGTCTTGCCATTCTGCGCTGGCGTTCCATAATAGCGGCTGCTGTTTAACAAGGATGAGATGTTATGAAATTGGTCACTGCGATCATCAAACCGTTCAAGATGGATGAAGTGCGCTCTGCGCTGTCGGAGATTGGCGTTCAGGGCATCACGGTTACTGAGGTTAAGGGCTTTGGCCGCCAGCGGGGGCACACGGAGCTGTATCGGGGTGCTGAGTATGTGGTCGATTTTTTGCCTAAGTCGAAACTGGAAATCGCGGTTGGCGATGATCAGCTGGATGCTACGATTGATGCGATTGTGAAGGCGGCCAATACCGGTAAGATCGGTGATGGCAAGATTTTTGTGTCGCCGCTTGAGCAGGCGATAAGGATTCGAACCGGTGAAACGGGCGAAGATGCCATATAGGCGCAGCTGTTAGTTAACGTTTAATACCAACAACAAGGATATCACTATGTTAGAGAAAACCATGCTGGGTGCCTGCATACTGGCCGTTTCGTTGAGCCTTACCGCGTGTGGGGGTTCTGATACGACAACCACTGTGCAGACGACGGAAACCCAGGGTCAGCAGCTAATGGACCTGAAGGAAGCCTACGATAAAGGTGTGATTACAGAGAAGGAATACGAGAAAACCAAGAAGAAAATCCTCAAGGGCGGTTGATACTGCTTGCTGGGGTATTGGGCGCGGCCATGTACGGTTCGCCTGCGCTCAATACCCAATCAATCTTTCTGCCTGCTTTATTGGTGTCGCGACGCAATCTCGGATACGGCATGGGGTAGTTGTTTCAGGTTGGTGATTTCGTAATCGGCAGAGCCGTCTCCACTCCACTTTTCGTCCTGTGAATTCATCCATACGGTGTGCATGCCGACGGAACGCGCGCCCAGGATATCGTGCTCCGGGTTATCGCCAACGTGCACAATGTTTTCGGCCAGGACGCCGGCTTTAGCAATGGCGGCATGGAACATGTCTGGATGGGGTTTGCTCCTGCCAATGTCCTCGGCCAAAAACGCAAAATCAAAGTATTCTCCGGCATCGGTTTTGTAGACGTCGGCATTCCCATTGGTCAGTGCCCCGAGACGATACTCCCTGGCCAGTAATTCCAGCACCTCGAGCGCTTCCTCATACAGCACGACTTTGTGCCGCTCGGCCAGAAACACGGCAAATGCCTGCTCTGCACCGGTCCTTGCCTCTGCATCGCCATAGCCTGCGGCGATCTGCAGCTCGTACAACATTTGAATACGCATCTGGCTGACGTGATGCGCCAGCTGCGGGTTGCGCTTCCACACGCCTTTCTTGAATTCCCACAGCTGATCGTGATCGTAATGCTCAATTGTTCCCGCGCGATATTGCAGCAACCAGTCACGCTGTACCTGTTCTGCCTTGATCAGGGTGGGCTCAACGTCCCACAGCGTGTTGTCGAGGTCGAAGGTGATTACGTCGATGTTGCGGCTCATATCAGTTGCGCTTGCGCTTTTTTGCTCTGGGGTGGGCGGCGTCGTACACCTTGGCAAGGTGCTGGAAATCGAGGTGGGTATAAATCTGCGTGGTCGAGATGTTGGCGTGCCCGAGCAGCTCCTGCACCGCGCGTAAATCACCGCTGGACTCCAGCATGTGGCTGGCGAAAGAGTGGCGTAGCATATGTGGATGAACGTCCTGGTGCATACCGGACTTGCGGCCCTGTAGTTTCAGGCGCGCCTGCACGCTGCGCACGCTGATGCGTTGCCCGCGGCTGCTGGTAAACAGCGCATTGACGCCGTTGCCGTCTGCATTGGCCGGCGGCCGCACGGCCAGCCAGGCATCAATGGCCTGCAAGGCAACGCTGCCAATGGGCACTGTGCGCGTTTTGTTGCCCTTGCCCGTGACGCTCAACAGGCGCGTGCCGCTGTCGATGTCGTTGATATCCAGGGCTACCAGTTCTGCCAGCCGCAAACCGGACGAATAAAGCAGCTCGGCCATCGCGCTGTCGCGTTTCGCCAGCGATGTCTGGGTATCGAAATTCAGGTAGTTGGTGACCTGGTCGGCATCCAGCGTTTTAGGCAGGCGGCGTGGTTTGCGCGGCGCTTGCACACTGGCCGCGGGGTTGCGTGGGATTCCTGTCTCCCTGCCGATGTGGTTGAAAAAAGATCGCGCCGCCGAAAGACTGCGCTGGATGCTGCTGCCCGACAGCCCGCGGCGATGCAGCTGGCTGACCCAATGGCGTATATCTGCTTCATCCAACTGTTCGGCCGAGGCTTTGTCGTGATGCTTGCAGTAGTCCTGCAAGGTGTTCAGGTCGCGCCGGTAGTTACTGAGCGTATGCGGTGATAGTTGCCTCACGTCACGCAGGTAGTCGAGGAAATCCCTGGCCGACTGTTCGATACTGGCGGCCATTACCAGGTTACTGATCGTTGTGTGGCAGGCGCGGGAGCAGGCGAACGATCACATCGGCGATATGCGACAGGAATAAAGTGCCCATATTGCTGCTGTATCGATTGCCATCGGAGCTGCCCACTGCGATCAGCCCGAGATCTTCACTGGCGCGCAAAGGCATCAGGGCAGCGGAGCCGACTTCACCGGCATTGGGGAACAGGTAAGCCAGCTCTTCTTTACGCAGTGCACCGCAGACGGCTTTGCGGCTTTTCAGCAGCGCGCCGATTTCGATATTGGCGCTCTCCAGGGTGACGGTTCTGCAGCTGTCGTTCGCGGGGCTGTCACCAAACAGAATGATGCTGGCATGTTCCACGCCGAAATCCTCGGCAATGGAGCTCATAAAAAAGTCGCACAGCGCTTCGCGTGAATCGGCTTCCAACAGCTTCAATACCAGGGTGCGGGTTCGCTCATACAGCTTGTCATTCTCACGCGCATTTGCGGTAAGGGTGTTGAGCCGATGACGCATATCGATATTGCGCTCGCGCAGCAGGCTGACCTGTTTCTCCACCAGCGAAATAGCACTGCCCGAGGCGTGGGATATATGCAGGTGATCCAGCAGGTCAGGGTGACGTTGCAGGAAATCAGCATTGTCTTTCAGGTACTCACGTACCTGCTCGTCCTCGAGAGCCAGATCGGTGTTGGCTGTGGCGTTTTCGTTACTGCTTGGCATATTGAATGCTTCCCCTGAGGTCTTTGCAATCGCGCGACGAGCGCCTAAATTTTTATCGTACCCTCGAACACGACGGCGGTGGGCCCCGTCATGATTACCGGCTGCCCTTCGCCCGCCCAGGATATCGAAAGCTTACCCCCGGGCAGCGCGACTGTCACGGAATCCTGCAGCCAGCCTCGCAGCATGCCGTAGGCAACGGCAGCGCAAGCGCCGCTGCCGCAGGCCAGTGTCTCCCCGACACCGCGCTCGTAAACGCGTAACTTGATTTCGCGTGGAGAGAGCACCTGCATAAACCCGGCGTTCACGCGGCGTGGGAAATCCGGGTGGCCCTCGATGAGAGGGCCCAGGTGCGCAATATCAACGGTATCTGTATCGTCCACACGCAACACCGCGTGGGGGTTACCCATGGACACTGCACCAATTTCCAGCGCCGTGGATTCCACCTGCAGGGTGTAGTGCTCGGCGCGCTGGGCGGCCCTGAACGGGATGTCTGCCGGCTCGAATACAGGAGCACCCATATTGACCTCTACATCCTGTCGATTGTGCATGCGCAACTTGATAATGCCGGTATTGGTCTGCACGGTAATGACACGCTTGGTGGTGAGTTTCTGCTCACGTACGAAGCGCGCGAAGCAGCGCGCGCCGTTACCGCACTGTTCGACTTCAGTGCCATCAGCATTGTAAATACGGTAGCGAAAATCCACTTCAGGGCTGTCTGGCGCCTCTACGACCAGTACCTGGTCACAGCCGATACCGAAATGCCTGTCGGCCAGCTTGCGCACGTCCTGTTCGCGCAGGCGGTAACGCTGGCTTATCAGGTCCAGTACGACAAAGTCGTTTCCGGTGCCGTGCATTTTGGTGAATTTGAGTAGCATGCGTCTGCCGGGCCGTCAGTGGTTTAGTGCTGCCCGGGCAGGCAGCGTTCAGTGCGTATCATATCAGCAAAGGTTTCGCGTTCACGCACTACGATGGCCGCATCAGCATCCACCATGATCTCGGCCGCCCTGCCGCGCGTGTTGTAGTTGGAGCTCATCGTGAAGCCGTAGGCACCCGCACCGAAAATCGCCAGCAGGTCTCCCTGATCCAGCGTCAACTCGCGATCCTTGCCCAGGAAATCACCCGTTTCACACACCGGTCCCACGATATCCCAGCTGGCGCTGTGGCCAGAGCCACCCAGGAGAACGGGCTGGATATCCAGCCACGCCTGGTAGAGCGCCGGACGAATCATATCGTTCATCGCGGCATCGATCAGCGCAAAGTTGCGCTCCCGGGTTGGCTTGAGGTACTCCACACGCGTGATCAGCAGGCCCGCGTTGGCGGTGATGGAGCGGCCCGGCTCAAACATCAGTTTCAGCTCGCGGGTTCCGAGTTCGCTGCGAATGGCGCCGATATAATCAGCGATACTCGGTGGTGTCTCGTCACGGTAGCGCACGCCGAGTCCGCCACCCAGGTCCAGGTGCCTGATGGTGATGCCTTGTGCTGCGAGGGCGTCAATGAGATCCAGCAGGCGGCGCAGCGCGTCGATAAACGGGCTGATTTCAGTGAGTTGTGACCCGATATGGCAATCCAGGCCGATCACCTCCACATGCGCCAGCTCATTGGCGCGCGCGTAAACGCTCAATGCCTCCTCCATACTGACGCCAAATTTGTTCTCGCGCAGCCCGGTGGAGATGTACGGGTGGGTTTTGGCGTCGACGTCGGGATTCACGCGCACGGAAACCGGCGCGACCTTGCCGCATTCTCCGGCGACGCGATTGAGTACTTCCAGTTCGGCGGCTGACTCCAGGTTAAAGCAGCCAATGCCCAGCTCCAGCGCCCGCTGCATCTCCGCGGGCTTTTTGGCCACGCCGGAAAATACGATTTTCTCGGGCGAGCCGCCCGCTGCGATGACGCGCTCCAGCTCGCCACCAGAGACAATATCAAAGCCAGCGCCCAGGCGCGCCAGTACATCCAGCACTGCCAGGTTGGAGTTGGCTTTAACGGCATAGCACACCAGATGGTCGCAACCTGACAGTGCCTGCTCATACTGCTGATAGGCTGATTCCAGCGCCGCCCGCGAATAGACATAGCACGGCGTACCGTGTTCAGCCGCGATTTGCGCCACTGGTACATCCTCGGCAAACAGCGCGCCATCACGGTAGGTAAAAAATGACATGGTTCAGTTATCCTGTGATGCTTGTGGCGCGGGCTCAGCCCTACGCTCTTGCCCAGCCGATGTGTCACTGGCGTCTTCTTCGGGCAGGTACAGCGGCCCCATCTGACCGCAGGCAGTCAGCAGGCTGATCAAGGCCAGCAGGGCAACGGTGTTGCGCATGAGAAACGTCCGGTTGGCAAAAGCGCAGATTATACCCACGACGCTCGCGGATAACACTACGCAGGTCGCGCTGTTCACTGTAACAACCAGCCCTTATTATTGACGCTGCAGTAGTTGAAGGCAGTGGCAGGACAATGGCGGATTCCGGGATTAACGAGCAGATGCAGGCAGGGTATTCATGTTGACGGGCTATAGACGCGGCTTGCTACCGCTATTGTTGTGCAGCGCCATCTCGACAAACCAATCAGCGTCCGCTGCGGACGAACCGCTCTATGTAAAAAATACCAGTCCCTTCGCGGGCCTGCTCGGTCTCCCCTCGCAGCGAGCGGCGAATACACCGGCCCCGGGTGTGGCCAGTGTGGCGCTGCATGCGGGTGTTGCCAGTCATTATGTGCGCGATGACAGCGCCAGCGAGTACCTCAACCTGGATGGCGAGACGCGGCGCGTGGCAATCGATCTGCGCTACGGCGTTGCCCGTGGATGGGACGTGCAGCTCGAGGTGCCGTGGCTGGAACACAGCGGCGGCGATCTGGACAAATTGATCGATAATTGGCACGACTTCTGGGGTATGTCGGATGGGGGGCGTACAGCGGTGCCGCGAGACCTGCTGGACTACCAGTACGCCAACAGCACGCAGGATATCGCACTGATTCAAAGCGGCTCGGGAATCGGTGATGTCAGTCTGGCGATCAGTAACGCCTTTTATCATGAGGGTGACACGGTCGTCAGCCTGGCGCTGGGTTACAAGTTTGGCACGGGTGATGACGATGATTTTCTTGGCAGTGGCGCCGATGACGCCTATGTCGCCGTGCGATTTTCGGGGCGGCAACTGTCCGATTTACCATTAACCTGGCACGGCCAGGCCGGTTATCTGCGCGCCGGCGACAGTGAATTACTGGGCCCTGCGCAGCAGGACGACCTCTGGTTTGCAGGGCTTGCCATGGATTGGCGTGTGGCGCAGTGGCTGTCACTGCTGCTGCAGGTCGATGCGCATGCAGCCCCTCTCGACAGCGGCCTTACCGGTGTCGGCAAGGATGCTGTGCTGTTGAGTGTCGGCGCGCGCTGGAATATCGCCCCGCGCTGGTCGCTGGAGGCCAGCGTGATTGAAGATATTCGTGTTGAGACAGCGCCCGACGTGACGTTTCAGGCCAGCCTGCGCTACCACGGCGGGTAAACGCAGCTGCGTCCAGATTGAAGCGCAGCGTGAACTGCGCCGCTGCTGTCCTACTTGCTAGTTTTGCGCGCGCGCGTCCAGCAGGGCGAGCGCGCGCTGTGCCGCCGCGCTGACCTGGCGTGGCGCCGTGCCACCGAGGTGGTCACGGGCTGCCAAAGAGCCTTCCAGCGTGAGCACCTCAAACACGTCCTGCTGGATGTCAGCACAGAAGTCCTGCAGCGTTGCCAGATCCATCTCTGCCAGATCCAGGCCAGTTTCCACACCGTGGGCTACGGCCTTGCCAACGACTTCGTGGGCGTCACGAAATGGCATGCCGAGGCCAACCAGGTAGTCTGCGAGATCCGTCGCGGTGGAGAAACCACGCCGCGCTGCCTCACGCATCTGTTCTGCACGCGGTCGAATGGCGGGCACCATGTCTGCAAACGCGCGTAGCGAATCCAGCAGAGTATCGACGGTGTCGAATAAAGGCTCCTTGTCTTCCTGGTTATCCTTGTTATAGGCCAGTGGCTGACTCTTCATCAGCGTCAGCAATGACACGAGATGACCGTTTACACGGCCGGTTTTGCCGCGCACCAGCTCGGGAACATCGGGATTTTTCTTCTGCGGCATGATCGAAGAGCCGGTGCAGAAACGGTCCGGCAGTTCGATAAAATTAAACTGGGCCGATGTCCACAGCACGAGTTCCTCGGACATGCGCGACAAATGCGTCATCAGGATGGCCGCAGCAGCGCAGAACTCGATCGCAAAATCACGATCAGAGACGGAATCCAGCGAGTTCTCAGTGGGTTTGTTGAAGCCCAGCGCTGCTGCGGTCTGCTCGCGATCAATCGGGTAGGTGGTGCCGGCCAGTGCGGCAGCGCCCAGTGGCGACTGGTTAAGCCGATTGCGGCAGTCGATCAGGCGGCTGTAATCGCGTTCCAGCATTTCGTTCCACGCCAGCAGGTGATGGCCGAACGCTACCGGCTGTGCGGTTTGCAAGTGCGTAAAACCGGGCATCACCGTTGCAGTATTTTGCGCCGCCAGGCCGATGGTGCCGCGCTGCAGGCGGGTGAGCTCAATGGCAATGGCGTCGATAGCGCCGCGCAGGTAAAGGCGGATGTCAGTAGCAACCTGGTCATTGCGCGAGCGCCCGGTGTGCAGTTTTTTGCCGGTCACACCAATCAACGCGGTCAGGCGGGCTTCGATGTTCATATGAACGTCTTCCAGCTCGATTGACCAGGCGAAGCTGCCGTCTTCAATTTCCTGGCGCACCTGCGCCAGGCCCTGCTGGATCTCGCTCAACTCCTGCTTGCTCAACACACCCACGCTGTGCAGCATCTGCGCGTGCGCCAGAGAACCCGCGATGTCCTCGTTTGCCATGCGCTGGTCGAAATCAACCGAGGCGGTAAAACGCTGCACGAAGGCGTCGGTGGGCTCGCTGAAGCGTCCGCCCCAAAGTTTACTGGTGTCCTGCTCGCTCATTCTGCTCGAAATCCTGCGTTTGTCGTTGCATCACCGCTGCGATCGCAGCGGTCCGTAAAGTTTGGGCTTGTTCGTGCCAAACAAGGGTGCAAGTATATCAGCATAGGCGGTCAGGGGCGTAGGTATGCGGGGTAGCGGACAAGGGCGCGATTCGACATTGGCGGAGGCAAACTCCGGGGAGTTCTTCATTCCCGATCTTTGCACGCCGCGCTCGGTATTGGTCATGGTGCTGCTGTCGGAGCTGCTGGCCATCGTCTACGTGCTGATCAGCAGTGCCCTGCCGGATTTTAACTGGGATCTGCTGGCCAGTTGTTCGTTGTTTGTGCAGTGGATTGTATTGCTCAGTGCGGCGTTGCTGTGTGGCCTGCGCCAGCCATTCAGCCGCTTGAGCCTGCCGCTGGCTGCGCTGGCCAGCATGGCGCTGATCCTGGCAGTGACGGCCGCCAGCAGTTATCTCGCGCTGTTTTTTTTGCCGCAGCTGACGCCGGGGAAACAAGATGGTTGGTGGCTGCTGCGCAATACGCTGATCGCGGTGGTGCTTGCGGGAATCATGCTGCGCTATTTTTATCTGCAGCAACAGGTTCGCCTGCGCGAAAAACTGGAGTTACAGGCGCGGCTCGATTCATTGCGCGCACGGATTCGCCCGCATTTTTTATTCAACACGCTTAATAGCATTGCCAGTTTGATTATGTCGCGGCCTGAAGCGGCAGAGCAGGCAGTGGAAGATCTCTCGGAACTGTTTCGCGCCAGTTTGCAGGAGAGTCAGAGAGAGACCACAGTGTCTGATGAGTTGCGCCTCTGCGAGGTCTACCTGGGCATAGAGCAGCTGCGCCTTGGTGAGCGTCTGCAGATAGACTGGCAAATCGACGATGAGGCCCGCACTGTTGCGATGCCCAGCCTGGTGATGCAGCCGTTGATGGAAAACGCGATCTACCACGGTATTTCCCGTATGCCGGAGGGCGGTACAGTGAAAGTGGCGGTGCAGAAAACGGATTCTGAGTTGCAGGTGATCGTGGAGAACCCGGTGCCGGCACAGGCGTCCCGGTCAGAGGGTCATCAGATGGCGTTGAGCAATATTGGCCAGCGCCTGCAGGTGTTATACGGCAGTGGCGCGGACCTTCAGGTGCACCGTGACGCACAGAGATTCAAGGTGGTATTGCGTTATCCACTGGAGCCGTCGTTGTGAAGATTCTGGTCGTGGACGACGAGACGCTGGCCAGAGAGCGCCTGCTGCGACGTTTGCAAACGCTGGTGCCGCAGGCGCATTGTCGCGAGGCGAGCAGTGGTCAGCAGGCTCTGGAAATCATTGCGGAGCAGGCGCCTGATGTGGTGCTTCTGGATATTCGCATGCCCGGCATGGACGGCATAGAAGTTGCCGCCAGGCTGGACGAGCTGGAGCAGCCACCCGCCGTGATTTTCTGTACTGCTTATGACGAATATGCGCTGCAGGCGTTGCGCCACCAGGCCGTCGCCTATCTCCTCAAGCCCGTGCGAGAGGCGGAGCTCAAAAGAGCCCTGGGCAATGCCGGTCGGGTTAACCGGCTGCAGCTGGCACGTCTGCGTGGCAGTGAGCCCGATAAACAGGCGCAGGCGAGCGGATTACGCACGCATGTCAGCAGTCATACACATCGCGGTGTGGAAACCTTGCCGGTGGACGCCGTGCGCTGCTTCCTTGCCGACCAGAAATATGTCACCGCTTACGGCCCCGATGCGGCGCTGCTACTGCCGGAGTCACTCAAGGAGCTGGAGAAGGAATTCGGCGACCGGTTTTTGCGTGTACATCGAAACGCGCTGGTGGCTGTGCAGTACATAGTGCGCCTGCGTCGCGACGAGGATGGCAGTTGGCGGGCGGTGCTGGACGGCGTGTCGGAAGCCCCGTTGGTCAGTCGCAGGCATCTGGCCGCCGCCAAGGCAACACTGCTCGAGCGCTGAGCAAAGACGCTGTGTTGTCAAGGCCGGGGGCGCTCTCGCTGGTGTCGCCCGCGGCTGGTATCATGCCGGGCACCGATAACCGTGAGGCGTTTTATGTCGAGGAAATTAACCATCGCAACCCGCGAAAGCCCACTGGCGTTGTGGCAGGCAGAAACGGTGCAGGCTGCTCTTATGGCGGCGCATCCGGGCTTGCAGGTCGAGCTGTTGGGCATGACCTCGCGTGGTGATCAACTACTGGACGTGCCCCTGGCCAAGGTCGGCGGTAAGGGTTTATTCGTTAAAGAGCTTGAAACAGCGCTTTTGGATGGCAGTGCTGACATCGCCGTGCACTCTATGAAAGATGTCCCCATGGAATTTCCCGAAGGCCTGCGCCTCGGCGTCATCTGTGAGCGAGAAGAACCCACAGACGCCTTTGTCAGTAACCGATATACATCGCTTGAGCAGTTACCCGCTGCAAGCATAGTCGGAACCTCCAGCCTGCGCCGTGAGTGCCAGGTGCGGGCCAGACGCCCTGACCTGGAAGTGCGGTTTTTGCGCGGCAACGTTAACACACGCTTGCGCAAGCTTGACGACGGGGAATATGACGCGATTATTCTGGCCAGCGCCGGCCTGCTTCGTCTTGGCTTTGAATCGCGTATAGCCCAGCGTATGCCAGTGACTGATTCGCTGCCGGCCGGTGGGCAGGGTGCTGTGGGTATAGAGCTGCGCAGTGATGACAGCGCGGTGCTGGAATTACTGCAGTGTGTGCACCATCAGCCAACGGCGTTTCGCGTGATGGCAGAGCGCGCCATGAATCGCCGTTTGCAGGGCGGCTGTGAAGTGCCGATTGCCGGATACGCGGTGTATGAGGATGATGACAGAACGCTTTGGCTGCGTGGTCTGGTTGGCAGTCCCGATGGCGGCACAGTACTGCGCGCAGAGGCGCGTGCACCGCGTGAGGAGGCTGAGCAGTTGGGTATTCGTGTCGCGGATGATCTGCTGGCGCAGGGCGCCCAGGCGATCCTCGATGCGGCTTATGCGCGCTGAACCTTCTTTGGTGGCTATTCTGCCCGACAGCAGAAACACGCCGTGAGCGGCACTCGCTCACACGTACTGGTGACGCGACCGCAGGGCCAGGCAGGTGCGCTGTGCGAGGCTCTGGCCAATGCCGGTTTTAAAGCACATGCACAGCCCCTGTTGGCGTTGCAGCCTGTTACGACTCTGACTGCTGCGCAAAAAACGCAGCTGTATAACCTGGATACTTATCAGCACATTATTTTTGCCAGCACCAACGCAGTGCGCTTTGGCATGGCGCTGGTGGCAGATTACTGGCCCCAGCTGCCGGTCGGTATCCAGTGGTACGCGATCGGTACGGCAACCGCCAAAGCGCTTGATGAATATGGTGTGCAGGCGCATACCGCTGCATCGCCCATGACCAGTGAGGCGCTATTGTGCTTGCCTGCGCTCATGCAGGTCAGTGATCAACGCGTATTGATCATAAAGGGCGAGGGTGGCCGAACGACCCTGCGCGATGCGTTGCAGGCGCGTGGTGCGACTGTGGATGAGCTGGCATGCTATGTCCGTTCGTGTCCTGAATCAGGCCCCGGTGAACTTGCTGCCCTGCTCGACGAATGGCAAATAGATATCATTTTGATCAGCAGTGGTGAGGGGCTGCTCAACCTGCAGGCATTGCTTAGCCCGCAAGAAAGCACTAAGTTTAACGCTATCGGTTTGGTCGTTCCGTCTGCGCGCGTCGCTCAGTTGGCGCAACAGATCGGGTTTCATAGGCTGGTGATTGCCGAAAATGCCTCGGATGCGGCTATGCTGCGTGCCCTTGAGGAATGGGAATCCAGCGTTGGGGAGTCAGTTGGGGAATGAGTAGTGAGTGATAAAGACGACAAAAGCATCGAGCAGATTGGGGAAGAGGGCGAGAATGCCGACGCGCTGACTCAACAAGCACAGGATCCTGAGCCGGAGCCTGCGGTGCCGTCGAAGGAGGAGGCCGTGAGTACACCGCCGCCGGTTGCAGCTCCCCCACAAAGCAAAGGTTCTTCAGCCATTGCATGGTTGGCTTTGCTGTTGGTGCTCGCCCTGGCTTGCGGCGCCGGTTGGTACTATCTTGAGGTCCAAAAGCGCGAAACGGTCCTGCTGGACAGGCTGGCCGCGCTTGAATCTGCATCCACACCCGCACCCACTGCCGCCAGCGAACCGCGCGATATCAGCGGCGACCTGGATAAGCTCAGTGCTGAATGGGAGCAGCAGTTGCGCGAAGGCCTGTCTGAACTGCGTGAAATGCACTCCGGACACGCTACCGCGCTGAACGCCTTCGAGGAAAAACTGGCGGAGCAGAGCGCTGAGATGGCGCGCTACAGTGCCAATGATCGCGACAGCTGGCTGATGGCCGAAGCAGAGTATTTGTTACGTCTTGCCAATCAACGCCTGATCATGGCGGGTGACACTGTCGCGGCGCAGGCGCTGTTGAAAAGTGCGGATAATATCCTGCAGCAGCTCGACGATGTCAGTTTGTATGCTGTGCGCTCCGCCGTGGCTGCTGATATTGCGGCCATACGTGCGGTACCGAAAGTGGATGTGGAAGGTATTTACCTGCGTCTGTCTGCCCTGCTTGAGCAGGCGGATCAACTGGTGATTTTCGAGCTTCCTGAGTTGCCGTCGCGCGAGCAGGCTTCAGACAACCTCGGCTGGCAGGAGCGTCTGCGTCAGGGTTATGAGGAGGCTCTGGCCAAGCTGTCTGACTACATCATTATCCGGCGCCGTGATGTGCCCATGCAGGCGCTGATGGATCCGCAGTGGGAGGGGTTGGTGCGGCAGAATCTCAGAATGCTGCTGGAACAGTCGCAAGTTTCATTGCTGTCAGGTAACCAGACCCTCTACCAGGAAAGTCTGCAGCGCGCCCGGTACTGGGTAGCAGAGTTTTTTGAATCCGACGAAGCCGCCGCGCGAGCCATGGACAACGAAATCGCTGCCTTGGCAGACGAACAGGTCGCTGTGAGCATGCCGGATATCTCGCGTTCACTGCGCGCACTCGATAGTTCCATTGAACGGCGTATGGAGCAGGGAGGCGACGAATAGCTTATGCGTAAACTCTTTGCGATTCTGCTGGTAGCACTGTTATTGGGTGTCGGCGTGGTGGCGGTGATTGAAACTGATCCGGGCTACGTGCTGGTGTCCTACGGCAACTACACGCTGGAAACCAGCCTTTGGGTGGGTCTGTTGCTATTGATCCTGTTTACCCTGGCGGTCTACATCACGTTGCGCTTGGTTTATCGGCTGATCGGTGGTCAGCATTCGCTGGTCAGCTGGTGGGGCGATCGGAAAGCGCGGCGCGCGTCACAGCTGACCACACAGGGTATGCTCAGTTACGTGGAAGGGAACTGGGGCAGGGCGCGGCGACAGCTGCTTAACGGCGCCCGCAATAACGATGCGCCGCTGGTCAACTACCTGATGGCAGCGCAGTCCAGCGCGCGGCTGGATGAACCCGGTAAAGTGAATGAATACCTCGGTGCTGCTGGAGATTCTGCGAAGGGCGCAGGTATTGCGATCAAGCTGACACAGGCTGAGCTCGCGCTTGATGCCGGCGAGTATGCCCAGGCGCGGGATCTGTTATTGCCCGAGCGCAGTCATGCTGCCAGAACCCCGCGGGTACTGTCTTTGATGCACCAGGCCTGCCTGGGGCTGCAGGATTGGAGCGCGCTGCGCGACCTTTTGCCGGATCTGAAGAAGCACAACATACTGCCCCCGGCGCAGTTGGAACAACTGGAAGTTGCCGTGCATACGCGCCTGCTGGAGCAAAGCGTATCTGGAGGCGACGAAGCCGAGCGACAGCAGAGTCTGCGCAGTGCCTGGCAAACCATGCCGGCTGCGCTGCGCCAGTCGCCCGTAATGCTGGTGCGCTATGTGCAGTTATTGCGGCAGCAGAATGAGCACAGTATTGCAGAGAAGTTGTTGCTGAAGTCGATCAGGCAACAGTGGGATTCAAGCCTGGTGCGGCAATACGGCCTGGTGGAGGGCGTCAGCGCTCCGCGTCAGCTGACAGAAGCTGAGAGCTGGCTGCCAGCGCACCCGCAGGATGCAGAGTTGCTGTTGTGTCTGGGTCGTTTGTCGGCGCGCGACAAGCTGTGGGGCAAGGCGCGCGATTATTTTGAGCAGAGTTATCGTTTGCAACGCACACCGGAAGTGTGTGCTGAGCTGGGTCGTTTGCTCACCGCGCTGGGTGAGCCGCTGGTGGCCGGTGCTTATTTCCGTGAGGGTTTGCTGGCTGGCGGGCAGGAACTGCCAACCTTGCCGCTGCCGCAAAATGTATCTCCGCAACGCAAGTTGATTGCCGGCAACTGAGTCCGCAGGAGGCGCACTCAGAACATCGCAGAGCGTCACGCCAGGCAGGTCGTTACAGCGGGATACCCAGTTCGTCCCACATCTTGTCCACGCGCTCCCTGACGGCTTTGTCCATAGTGATTGGCTTGCCCCATTCCCGTGTCGTCTCACCCGGCCACTTGTTGGTGGCATCAAAACCCACCTTCGAACCAAGGCCGGCTTCCGGGGAGGCGAAGTCCAGGTAATCGATGGGCGTGTTGTCGATAAAAACACAATCGCGCCGTGGATCCATACGCGTGGTCATGGCCCAGATCACATCCTGCCAATCTCTGGCATTCACATCCTCGTCCGTAACAATCACGAATTTGGTATACATGAACTGACGCAGGAAGGACCATACACCGAGCATGACGCGCTTGGCGTGTCCCGGATATTCCTTGCGTATGGTCACCACGGCCATGCGGTATGAGCACCCCTCAGGCGGCAGATAGAAATCCACAATTTCCGGGAATTGCTTGCGCAGTATGGGTACAAAAACTTCATTGAGAGCCAGTCCCAGAATCGCGGGCTCGTCAGGTGGGCGGCCGGTGTAGGTACTGTGATAGATGGGGTCTTCGCGATGTGTGATGGCCTCAACGGTAAACACCGGAAAGCGCTCTACCTCGTTGTAGTAGCCGGTGTGGTCCCCAAAAGGGCCTTCATCGGCCAGCTCGCCCGGCTCCAGATAGCCTTCCAGAATAAACTCTGCGGAAGCGGGTACCTGTAGGCCATGCTCGCGACATAGCGGCGTGAAACACTCGGCCAGCTCCGTCTTGCTGCCGCGCAATAGCCCTGCGAAAGCGTACTCAGACAACGCATCAGGCACCGGCGTGACCGCGCCCAGTGTGGTGGCAGGGTCTGCCCCCAATGCCACCGCTACCGGATAGCGTTGCCCCGGATGCTGTAACTGCCAGTCGCGATAATCCAGAGCGCCGCCGCGGTGCGACAACCAGCGCATGATCAGCTTATTGCGCGACAACAGCTGCATGCGATAAATGCCGAGATTCTGGCGCTCCTTACCTGGTCCCCGCGTAATAACCAGTGGCCAGGTCACCAGTGGACCTGCGTCCTGTGGCCAGCAAGTCTGGATGGGTAGCTGTGTGAGATCGACCGCATCGCCCTCTTTGGCGTGGTACTGACAGGGCGGATTGCGCACGACCCTGGGCCCCATATTCATGACCTGCTTGAGCAGTGGCGCCTTGTCCCACAGTTCTTTCATACCTTTGGGTGGGTCTGGCTGGCGCAGGTAGGCCAGTATCTCCCCGATATCGCGCAAAGCTGCCGTGGTTTCAGCGCCCATACCCAGCGCAACGCGCTGTTCTGTGCCGAACAGGTTGGCCAGTACAGGCGTGCTGTATCCCCTGGGATTTTCAAACAGGAGTGCCGGGCCTTTTGCACGCAGTGTGCGGTCGGCGATTTCGGTCATTTCCAGGTGGGGGTCGACCTCAGCGGTCACTCTAACCAGTTCGCCGCGCTCTTCCAGTGCGGCGATAAAGCTTCTGAGGTCGGTGTAATTCACGATAACGCAGCTCTTCTGTTGTCATTGGAAGGCCGCATTATAGCGTGTTAAAGCGCGAAGGGATTCGCCATGTCGTTGCAGCGGGACGGTTTACTTGCGCTTCATCGACATAAAGAATTCAGCGTTGGTCTTGGTGTCCTTGAGCTTGTCGGAAAGGAACTCAATGGCGGCAAGATCTTCCATACCGTGCAGCAGCTTGCGCAGAATCCACATACGTTGCAGTTCGTCCTCGGCAGTGAGCAGCTCTTCACGACGGGTGCCGGAACGGCGAATGTTGATCGCGGGGTAAATACGTTTCTCTGCCACCTTGCGGTCCAGATGCAGTTCCATATTGCCGGTGCCCTTGAACTCTTCGTAGATGACTTCATCCATTTTAGAGCCGGTGTCTATCAGCGCGGTTGCAATGATAGACAGGCTACCGCCTTCCTCAATGTTACGCGCCGCACCGAAGAAGCGCTTGGGGCGCTCCAGCGCATGCGCATCGACACCACCGGTCAGCACTTTGCCAGAGCTGGGGATGACGGTGTTGTAGGCGCGCGCCAGACGCGTGATGGAATCCAGCAGGATCACCACGTCTTTTTTGTGCTCGACCAGGCGTTTGGCTTTCTCGATCACCATGTCTGCCACCTGCACGTGGCGAGAAGGCGGTTCGTCAAAGGTTGAAGCAACCACCTCGGCGCCGCGAACACCCACAGAGCGCTGCATTTCAGTCACTTCCTCAGGGCGTTCATCAATCAGCAGTACAATAATGATGCACTCGGGATTGTTGCTGATAATCGCCTGCGCAATATTCTGCATCATGATGGTTTTACCGGCCTTGGGCGGTGCCACCAGCAGGCCACGCTGCCCCTTGCCGATAGGCGCTACCAGATCAATGATGCGGCCGGTAAGATCTTCAGTGCTGCCATTACCCTGTTCCAGGGTCAGGCGTTCGTTGGGGAATAGCGGAGTGAGGTTTTCGAACAGGATTTTGTGCTTGGAATTTTCGGGTCGGTTGAAGTTGACTTCACCCACCTTGAGCAGCGCGAAGTAGCGCTCACTGTCTTTAGGGGGCCGGATCTTTCCGGAAATGGTGTCCCCCGTGCGCAGGTTGAAGCGCCTGATCTGGCTCGGCGATACGTAGATGTCATCCGGCCCTGCCAGGTATGAACTGTCTGCCGAGCGCAAAAAACCAAAGCCGTCCTGTAATATTTCCAGAACTCCATCACCGTAGATATCTTCGCCGCTCTTGGCGTGTCGCTTCAGGATGGCAAAAATGATGTCCTGTTTGCGCGAGCGGGCCATGTTGTCCAGGCCCATCTCTTTGGCGATATCGATGAGTTCCTGGGTGGATTTGGTTTTCAGGTCAGTTAGGTTCATAAGGTTTTCGGGCGTGCGCTTGTCGAGGAAAGAAAAGGAGTTAATGAGAAACGGGCTGGCAAGCCAACAATTCGTCGCTGTGTTTGGAGGAGCAGGGTTATTATTGTGGCACGGGAATGTGCAACGAGTCGGAATGTAGCATGACCGATGGTGCTCGTCTACCGCTTTTTAACCGATCAAAAAAGCGGCAGCGGGACCAGAGGAACCCGGCGTCGCCGGGCTCCGGTTGAGATCAGACGACTTCCTGTACAAACTCGGTCAGCTGGGTCTTGGACAGTGCGCCCACCTTGGTGGCTTCGGCGTTACCGCCTTTGAACATGATCAGGGTAGGGATACCGCGGATGCCGAACTTGGGTGGAATTTCGGGGTTGGCATCGACGTCGACCTTGCAGATCTTTACCTTGCCATCAAACTCGTCTGCCAGTTCGTCCAGCACGGGCGCGATCATCTTGCAGGGGCCGCACCATTCTGCCCAGAAATCGACCAGCACAGGAATATCTGAATTCAGTACTTCGGCGTCAAAGGTGGCATCGCTGACGTGTACGATTTTGTCACTCATGGTTTTCTCCGCTTGCGCTGCGGGGATGCCCCGCGTGATTTTGAGCGAGCAATCATACCACTGCGATTGGGCGGCACAAGGCTGCGCGCTAGAGTTTTTGGGCATGGGGATATGCTGGTTGGGTATAGCGTCGATCTGGCCTCTGATAATGCTTGAGATGGTTTATGCCGGCCGGAAGGCAAGGGAGGGAAGGGTGGCTGTTGCGGGGGCGTGTGAGGCCACGGATGGCCGAACCCGAGCGCACACGGATGTGCTTGTAGCGTCCCCCGCGACAGCCACCCTTCCCTCCCTTGCCTTGTTCCAGCCATGTTTAAAAATATTTTGCTGGTTGCTGGTTGCTGGTTGCTGGTTGCTTTTTGCAAGCGCGTACAAACCGAACATAACTTCACGCAACTGAACGACATTGCGGTAACCTTGTCCCAATTCAAAGTTTTTGGAATTTGTTATGAATAAAAAGAAACTGCTGGTCGTCCTGGTGATCGGCCTGGCCTTGGCGAGCTGGTTCTATTTTGACCTGGGAAGTTACCTGCAGTTTGATACGCTCAAGGGCCGTATCGACGACCTCCAGGCATGGCGGGCCAGCAATCCTGTGTTGGCGGGTGCACTGTATTTTGCGGTCTATGTGGTTGTCACCGCGCTGTCGGTACCGGGCGCTGCGATCATGACGTTGGCGGGGGGCGCGTTATTCGGGTTCTGGTATGGACTGTTGCTGGTCTCGTTTGCCAGCAGCATTGGCGCCACCCTGGCGTTTCTGGTGTCGCGCCTGTTATTGCGTGACTGGGTGCAGCAGCGCTTTGGCCGCCAGCTGCGTGCGGTCAATGCGGGCTTTGAACGCGATGGTGCGTTCTATCTGTTTTCCCTGCGTCTGGTGCCGCTGTTCCCGTTCTTCGTCATCAATCTGTTGATGGGTTTATTGCCGATAGCCACGCGCCGTTACTACTGGGTCTCGCAATTGGGTATGTTGCCCGCCACAGCAGTGTATGTGAATGCGGGGACTCAGCTTGGCCAGTTGGAGTCGGCTTCTGGCATTTTGTCGGCGCCTCTGATCGGCTCTTTTGTGCTGCTGGCCCTGTTCCCGTTCCTGGCCAAATGGCTGCTGACCCGGCTGCAGACGCGCCGACAGCTGGGGCAGTTCGAACGGCCGCAGTCATTTGATAACAACATGATCGTCATTGGTGCGGGGTCGGCGGGGCTGGTTGCCTCTTTGATCGCAGCCACAGTGCGCGCCAAAGTGACCTTGATCGAGCGGCACAAGATGGGCGGTGATTGCCTCAATACGGGTTGCGTGCCTTCAAAGGCCCTTATCCGTTCCGCCAGGGTGGCCGATTATTTGCGCAGGGCGCCGGAATTCGGCCTGGCGCCGGTCTCGGTCGAGGTCGATTTCAAGCAGGTGATGGAGCGTGTGCAGAGTGTTATCCGCAAGATAGAGCCGCATGATTCGGTTGAGCGTTTTACGGAGTTGGGCGTTAACTGCGTCAGTGGTGAGGCGCGGATTGTGTCGCCGTGGGCAGTGGAGGTAGATGGCAGGACGCTGACCGCGCAACAGCTTGTGATTGCGACGGGAGCGCGTCCGCGCGTGCCTGACATCGAGGGGCTTGCGGCGCTGGATTACCTCACCTCGGACACCGTATGGGATATCAGGGAGTCACCCCGGCGTCTGCTGGTGTTGGGCGCAGGGCCTATTGGCTGCGAGTTGGCCCAGGCCCTTGCGCGCCTGGGCAGCGTGGTCACGATTGTTACCCACGGGGACAGGATACTGCCGCGCGAGGACCCCGAGGTTGCGGCACTGGTGCTGGCAGCGTTCGAACGTCAGGGTATTACCGTTCAAACCGGCCTCGAAGCGCAGCGCTTCGGGGCGCGCGATGAAGGCCAGTTTGGCGTATTTACGAGCGATCAGGGTGAGTGCGAAATCATTTTTGACCGCGTTCTTCTGTCAGTGGGTCGCAGCGCGAATGTCGAGGGTCTCGGGCTGGAAGCGCTGGGCATCCGTCAGACCCCCTCTGGAACACTGGAAGTGGATGATTACCTGCGCACCACGGTGCCCAATGTCTTTGCCTGCGGTGATATCGCCGGGCCTTATATGTTCACCCATATGGCTAGTCACCAGGCCTGGTATGCAACCGTCAATGCACTGTTCGGGCGCTTCAAGAAATTCCGCGTCGATTATTCGGTGGTGCCCTGGGCTACATTTACGGATCCCGAGGTGGCTCGTGTTGGCCTCAACGAAACAGAAGCAAAGGAGCAGGGCATTGCCTACGAAGTAACGCGCTATGATATCGACGACCTTGATCGAGCCATTGCCGACAGCGAGGCCCACGGGTTCGTCAAGGTGCTCACTAAACCGGGCAAGGACCAGATTCTGGGCGCGACCATTGTTGGTTACCACTCCGCTGAGCTGATTACCGAGTTTGTGACCGCCATGAAGCACAACATTGGCCTCAACAAGATCCTTGGCACTATCCATATCTACCCCACTCTGAGTGAAAGTAACAAGTTCCTTGCCGGAGAATGGCGCAAGGCGCGCAAACCACAGCGCCTGCTGGATTGGGTAGAACGCTATCATCGCTGGACGCGCAGCTAGCAAAGGCCTGTCGAGGAGGCGCTGATGGGCGGTGAGGCTGCCGAAAAAACGCAAAGCGGTATATGGCGAGTCTATATGCTGCGTTGTGCTGATGGCTCGCTGTATACCGGTGTTACCAATGACCTGCAGCGTCGATTGCAGCAGCACAATGGTGAATGTGCCGGTGGTCCGCGCTATACCAGCGGGCGGCGTCCGGTCACTCTGTTGTGGTGCGATATCGCCCTCAATCGGAGCCAGGCGCAGGGTCGAGAGGCGCAGATCAAAAAACTGTCGCGTGCCGACAAGCTGAAGCTGGCAGGGCAGTAGGGGAGTGCGGGCAATAAAACAGCCGTTCGGCGGCTAAAGCCCTGCGGTAGTTCACGCTGATGAAAAGTGAGCCTTGGCAAAACGGCCAGCTTGGTCTAATCTAGAATCAACTTGAGCTTTTCGCGCTAACTGATCACTTTTCTTTGTTGCTGATCAAAGCGCGGGGCTGAACAACAAAAACCAACGGCAGCCCGGTGAACGGATACAGCATTTCCAAGCGCTATTTCGGCATGATTGCTCTCTCAGCCTGCAGCACGGCTGCCATGGGGCAGGGGCTCGGCATCCCGCTGAGCGTGGCGATCACCCCCAACCTGTTTGATTCCGAATTGACCGTTTCTGAATCCGATCGCCTGACTGAGGCGCGGCTGAAGTCCGGCCTTGGCCTGAGCCTGAAAAACACAGCCTTTGAATTCGACGCAGACTACCTGTTACAGAGCCGTATGCACGCCAATTCGGCGGCCTCGGACAATCCACTGTCCCAACACTTCAATGCAAGCCTGCAAAGTTCTGCGCTCAACCGCTGGCTGGGTATCGATCTGGGTGTGAAGGCCAATACGCTGTTGAAGGCGGGCGGCGACAGTTACCGTTCGCGGCTCACGCCGGGGTTCAGCACATCGCTGATCGGGCTTGCGACTTTGCGAGTCAACTACGAGGTGGAGCTGGACAGGCCGCTTGCCCGCCAGATCGAAACCCGCAAGGAAGGGTATTCCATGTCGCTGGAGGGCGCGCTGCAGCAGGGGCGTTTGAGCTGGAGCGGTACCTATCGCAACTTTGACTTAAGCGATGCGGATGTTGCGGTAGCGCAAAGCACGGAAGTGTTCGCCTTCAAGTCGCGTTATCGTTTCAACGAGGCCATGCATATCGAGCTGTCCAGCACGCTGCGCTATGACACGCACACAACGCATTCCTCGGCAGATTCCTATACCGACCGCCTGCTGGGCACCAGCGTATCGTTTGCACCCTCTACCGAGTATGCGGTGGCTATTAAAATCAAATCGCACGATCAACCTGAGCTGCAGCGGCAGGAGCGTTTCGGCAGCGGTTCGATTTCCTGGTTTCCGCGGCGTGGGCTGGAGCTGACCTTTGACTATGGTGATCAACTCATCGAAGGTGATGCGGGCTGGATGGTGCATACCCGGCTGGATTTCAACGGCTAGAGCGCCTGCTCGATGCCTTCCAGTTCTTCCTGCAGTTCGAGCCACTGCGCTTCCAGCGTTTCGCTGCGCTGTTTGATCTGTCCCTCCTCGCGCAGCAGTTGCGCCAACAGGTCCTTTTGCTGTGGTGTATAGAGATCAGTGTCTCCAAGCTGTTCCTGCAACGCCGTTTGTCGCGTTTCCAGCGTCGACATTTCCTTCTCTATAGTGCTGATCTGGCGGGTGATGGGGCGCAATCGGTCCCGCTGCGCGGCGGCCTGCTGGCGCTTTTCGCGTCGCGAGGTATCGGCTGATGGCGCGGCTGAAGTAGTGGATGGCTGGTAGCTCGATAGAATCCAGCGCTGGTAGTTGTCCAGGTCCTCCGGGTATTCCTCTACCCTGCCGTCGTGCACCAGCAGCAGTTCTTCCACCGTGTTGCGCAACATGTGCCGATCGTGACTGACCAGCAGCAAAGCGCCATCAAAGGCCTGCAAGGCAACCTCCATGGCGTGACGCATCTCCAGGTCAAGGTGGTTGGTGGGCTCGTCCAGTACCAGGAGATTGGGCCTTTGCCACACGACCATGGCCAGCGCCAGCCGTGCTTTTTCGCCGCCCGAGAACGGCGCCACGGCGCCGGTCGCAGCATCGCCGCGGAAATCAAAACCTCCCAGGAAATTCAGAATATCCTGCTCGCGCGCCTCGGGTGACAGGCGCTGCAGGTGTAGCAATGGGCTTGCCTGCAGATCCAGGGCCTCCAGCTGTTGCTGGTCAAAATAACCGATACGGCAGTGTTCCCCGCTGGTACGCTGGCCGCCTTGCAGCGGCAGTGCGCCAACCAGGGACTTCAGCAAGGTGGATTTCCCCGCGCCGTTCCTGCCCAGCAGCCCGTAGCGGCTGCCCGGGCGCAGTTGCAGATCGACGTTGCGCAGAATCGTCGTGTCGGCGTAGCCCAGGTTTGCCTCGTCGAGCCGCAGCAGTGGATCGCTGCTCCTCTCGGGCGGCAGAAACGTGAAGTCAAAGGGCGAATCAATATGCGCTGGCGCCAGAGCCTGCATCCGATCCAGCTCTTTGAGGCGGCTCTGTGCCTGCTTGGCCTTCGTTGCCTTGTAGCGAAACCGCCGTACAAAGTCGTCGATCTCGGCAATGCGCCGCTGTTGCTTCTCGAAGCTGGCTTGCTGGTTGGCGAGCCGTTGCGCGCGTTGCTGTTCGAAATCCGAATAGTTGCCTTTGTAGGCGACAAGCTGTTGTTGTTCTATGTGCAGGATGCGTTCACAGGTGCCGTCGATGAAATCCCGGTCGTGAGAGATCATCAGCAGGGTGCCCGGATACTGCTGCAGCCATTGTTGCAGCCACAGTGTTGCATCCAGGTCCAGGTGGTTGGTGGGTTCATCCAGCAGCAACATATCCGACGGTGTCATCAGCGCCCGGGCAAGGTTCAACCGTATGCTCCATCCACCCGAAAAATCGCTGACGGGGCGGTCCGCAGCGTTGTCGGCAAAGCCCAGCCCCTGCAGCAGGCGCTCAACGCGGCGCTCAGCGCTATAGCCGTCTATCTCCTCCAGTTGACTGTGCAGGGTAGCAGCCCGCTCGAACTCGCCGGCCGCCTCATGCGCCGCCAGTTGATCGCGCAGGCTGGCCAGCCGGGTATCTCCGCGCCATACGTATTCTCCCGCGGCCAGGTCGGTGGCGTGAACTTCCTGTGCCATGTGCGACAGACGCAGGTTATTCATACCGGTTATCTCGCCTGCATCGGCGCCAATCTGCCCCAGTAGCAGCGCCAGCAATGTGGACTTGCCACAACCGTTGGCGCCTATCAGTGCCAGTCGCTGGCCCGGCTGTATGGTGACGTTGGCGTCGTGCAACAGGAGTTTGCTGCCACGACGCAACTCTATGTCTCGTAGTATGATCATCAGGGGGCGAATTCTAACCGCAGGAGGGGCCGTGAGCCACCAGCAGTCAGCGCAAAGCAATCTCTTTTGGGAGTACTCCCTGGCGCTGTACGCGCGCGAGGGCGTCGCAGCAGCGTGTCTTGCGCTGCAGGATGAATTTGGCCTGGATGTGAACTTGCTGCTCTATGGCGCGTGGCAGGCCAGCCAGGGGCGCCGCCTGGATGAGCAGCATATGGCTGAACTGGAAGAATCCACAGCACTGTGGCGGCACGAGGTGGTAAAGCCAGTGCGGGCCTTGCGGCAGCGCTGGCGTGAATTTCCCGGTGTTGCCCAGCTGCGCGATGAGTTGAAATCGCTTGAACTGAACGCTGAGCGCCAGCAGCAGGATATGATGTGGGGCCACCAACTGGCATCGCCTCCTTTACCCGAGGGAGCCGATTGCCTGTTGGAGAACCTGACGCTGGCTGCGGCAGTGACCGGAGCCACTGGCGAGGTGCTGGCGGCTGAGTTGCGCCGGCTGGCAGCGATAATCAGCCGCCAGGGGCAGGGGTAGCGCCGCAGCAGGTCGAATAGTAAGATGGGCCCCCATCGCAAGAATGGCGTGTGTCTGCCACTCCCGCACGACCGTTTTTGCTGTGACAGGGGTATCTGCGATACTCACGAATCTCTCGACTATGGAATGACTTATGAAGAAGTACGCATTGCCGCTTGCCCTGGTTGGCGTTGTCGCCCTGCAAGCCTGTAACCAACAAACAGCAACAACCGAAACTGAAACGGCTGTTGCCGACGTCGCGCTGGAGACCACTGAACAGCGTCTCAGCTACGGTATCGCCTACGGCCTCGGTCAACGTATGGTCGCCGACGGCGTGCCAATGGACGCTGATGCCTTTTCAGTAGGTCTGCGCGATGCCCTTGGTGGCGCAGAGCCGCGTCTGACGCAGGAAGAAATCACTGCCGAAATGGAGTCTTACCAGGAGCGTGCTGCTGCCGAGCAGCAAGCATCGCAATCGGCTGCCGCCGAAGCCAATCAGGTTGCGTCAGCAGCTTACCTGGCCAAGAACGCGACCAAGGAAGGTGTTCAGATGACTGAATCCGGCCTGCAGTATGAAGTCGTGGAGCAGGGCGATGGCCCGGTCCCGGGCCCGGAAGATACGGTTGAAGTGCATTACCGCGGTACTCTGGTTGACGGCACCGAGTTCGATTCATCCTACAGCCGTGGCGAAACGGTCAGCTTTGGTGTTGGCCAGGTCATTGCTGGTTGGACAGAAGCGCTGCAGATGATGCCGGTAGGTTCCAAGTGGAAGCTGACTATTCCGCCTGAACTGGGCTACGGCGCCGGTGGTGCAGGCCAGGTCATTGGCCCCAATGCTGCATTGATTTTCGATGTGGAGCTGATTTCTATCCCCAGTCAGGCGGATAGTTCAGAAGAAGCGCCCGCCGAGGGCTGATCCAGCTAGGGCGTCTGGTGACCCACCAGGCGCCGATGTCTGTTGTGCAGGCCGGCGATGAGCCGGTCTTCCAACACAAAGCGCGTTTCCAGCACTTCTCCCAAAGCAGAAAGATCACGTTTGAGCGTGTCCAGCCAGGGTTCTTCGCCCCGGTACTTTTCCTCGTAGGCCAGAATCACTTCGGTGGTATCGCCAATCGCGGGTATCAACTTTTCGGCCAGTGTGTCGCTGCCGTCGCCAAAGGACTCCGCCTCGACAAGAAGCTCGTTGTAGACTTCAAAGTGTCCAGCTGAAATATAATCGACCAGCAACTCACACAGGCTGTTCTGTTGTTTGGCCAGCCCGGCCAGATCCAGTTTGCTGTCCAGTGCCACAGCAATAGCGGTGTAGCTCCCCAATACCTCACGTCTCTCCTTGAGCCAGCGTGTCAGTAGAGCTTCAACGGCGGCAAATTGCGCCTGTGGGGTGTCGTTTCTGTGTGGCATTTTGCGTCCTGCAGCAAGGGGCTGAGCCACACTATAGTGTGGCCTCGTGGTTATCGGCAAGCCGTTCGCAACGGGAAACGCAAGGGATTGTGCGACGTTGTTACCGGCGACGATTTGTGTGAGGTGTTCAGGCCTCTGCCGGAGTGCGGCGCAACATTTGCCACAGGCAGACCAGTGCGACAAAGGCGAACACGATCAGGGTCTGTTGCGGGATACTCAGCCCCATGAATGTCCAACTGGTTTCCGCGCAATTGCCGTCACCCATCAGCACCAGGCTGATGGTTTCAGAAAATGGCAGGGTTTCCAGCATGTAGTCCAGGCTGGGGCCGCAGGCAGGTACCTGGTCTTCAGGCAGGTTTTGTAACCAGACGTGCCGCGCCGCGACTGCACCGCCGGCGATGGCGGCGAGCCCGCACAGGGCGGCATAGACGCGTCGGCCCCAACCCGGGGGGTTGTGCAGTACGGCAAGCAGCGCAATGACGCCCCACATTACGACAAATGCTCGCTGTGTCATACACAACGGGCAGGCGGCGAGATTCAGGAAGGCTTCCAGATAGACGCGGGCAAATAGCATGGAAACGATGGCCAGCAGCACCAGGCCCAAAAAGACCAGTCTGGGGGAGAGTTGTTGTAGCATGATTTCTAAGGTTCCTTGGCGGTTTACTTCAATGTGTCAGCGGTCGTACTTTCGATACCGGTGGCCAGGTTTGGTTCAACTGACGCTCCTGCTGTGCACTGTATTCTATCAGCTGCGGATAGAACGCCAGAAACACTTCTTCGAGCCGTTTCTTCATGGGTGCCAGATCGCGGTCAACCTCCAGAAACGGGTTGAAGCGACTGAAGCGCTGGCCAATTCTGGCCGCGCTGGCAGGCACCGTGTCCCAGTTGTGGTACAGCCCCAGAATGTCGTGTTCGATCAGTCGCTGCACCATACGCTGCGAGCCCGGGCTGAGTGCTCGTTCGTGGGCTTGCAGAACGCTGTAGATCTGGCGATTAAATTCAGCCAGTGGCAGTGCAGAAAACATTGACCAGTGGATAGTCAGGTAGTGGTCAAAGCTCAGGTCAATCAGGATGCCGGCGTAACGTCGCAGCGGCGACGGCAGTTCTGTGCGCAACTGGGCGACGAGCGGGTGGTTGTCGGTAAAGGCATCGACAGCGCGATGTAACTTCACGCCGCGCTCGATGCCGGCTTCCAGTTTGCCGCACAGCGGGCCCTTGCAGAAATCGCCTTCCAGTCCGCCCGCCACCAGGCCTGCATCAGGCCAGGCGAGATGAAAGTGCGCCAGAAAATTCATCGGCGACTGTTACAGCGCCTTGTACTGGCTGAAATACTGGTCCAGATACTGCTCGAAACTGATGCTATCGGCAGTCTCGATATCGCGTTGCGCCTGAAAAGAGCGCTCACGCTCCTCGTTAAAAGCCGCCTGCACAGAATCGTCGAGGCGACGCTGCCGAAAATGTTCTGCCCAGCGCTCACTGTACTGCATCGCCACACGAAAAAACGGTAAATCCTGTTCGCGCATCTCGCGCAGGATGCGGGCGGATGGCGTGAGCTCCGGGTCAGTGATTTTGGCCTGCTGTTGATCCAGGCTGGCGGCATAGGCAGCCACGTTGTCTATAGCACCGTGGGCGCTATCCAGTGAAGCGGCTACGGGCGACATCGCCTGCAGTAGCTGTGTGCCCCAATCGGTCAGGCTTTTTGCGCCTTCCGGTGTCGCCAGCATCAATCCGGATTCGCGCCCGCGGCTGACCACCGCTTCAAGATTGTCCACCTGTTGCTGTTGCTCGGGAGCCTCACACGGCGGGCTGTCCAGCATTAAACAGTACAGCAGGAAGGTATCGAGAAAGCGTATCTGTGTTTCGTCCAGTCCGACCGGCGTAAACGGGCTGACGTCGATACAGCGTACTTCTATGTATTCGATGCCGGCACGCACCAATGCGTTAAGTGGCGTTTCTCCCGTTTTTGCGACGCGTTTGGGGCGGATCGGGCTGTAAAACTCGTTTTCTATCTGTAGCAGGCCGGGGCTCAGCTGCTGGTAATCGGGCGGGTTGCTGGAGATCGGGCGATATTCAGGGTGCGGTTGCAGGATCGCCGTTTTGAGGGTGTTGACGTAGTTATCCAGGGAGTTGTAACAGATGTTCAGGTCTTTCTGCGCATCGCTGTTGTAGCCCAGCCCCCCCATACGCAGTGCTGTGCCATAGGGCAGGTATAAGCTTCTTCCCTGCTCATCGAAGGGTTGCAGTCCATGGTTGTCGCGCCCCTTCAGGAACGTACTGCAAACCGCCGGCGAGGCCCCGAAAAGGTAGATCAACAGCCATGAGTAGCGCTTGAAGTTGCGTATCAGGCCCAGGTAGCGCTCACTGATATAGTCCTGCAGTTCACCGGGGCTTCCAGCCTGCTCCCAGGTATTCTGCCAGTAGGCCTGTGGCATAGAAAAGTTGTAGTGAATGCCGGCGATGGTTTGCATCAGGCGACCGTAGCGATGCCCCAGGCCATAGCGGTACACCGTTTTCATGCGTGCCACGTTTGAACTGCCGTAGCGTGCCACAGGAATGCCGTCGTCGCCGGCAACAATGCAGGGCATGCTGGCAGCCCACAGTAGTTCGTCATCCAGCTGCTGGTAAACAAAACTGTGAATGTCCTGCAGCGTATTGAGGCTGTCTTCGATGCTGTTGCTGACGGGGGTGATGAACTCCAGCAGCGCTTCTGAGTAGTCGGTAGTGATGGAGCTGTGTGTCAGCGCCGATCCAAGCGCACGGGGATGCGGGGTCTGCGCGAGCTTGCCATTGGTTGAGATGCGCAGGCTTTCTTTTTCTATGCCGCGCTGCAGGTTTTTGAGCAATGCGCCCGAATTCAGCGCTGCAATAGCCTGCAGCTGATCATGCAAGTGAGACGACAAGGGTAACTCCTTTCATTCGGCAGGGCGTTGCTCGCGCTTGGCGGTTGCAGCAGTCGCGCGATGGCATTTCCAAAACGGCGACAAGTGTATAACCCAATGCCGGTTGAGTACAGCAGCCCGGGCTTGGCCGACGCCAGGCTAGGCTCGCACTTGATCCAGCATCTGGCGCAGTAAGGCAATGGCGAAATTGTCCTGCACTTCACCGTCCTGGCCCGTCGCCAGCATGATACGTGACAGCAACAGACCGAAGCGCATGGCCGCAAAGATTCTGTAGTACTCATAGTGGCGCGCACTGTGCCCTGACGTTTCCTCCCACTGCGTGATGGTTTGCGCATAAGAGGGTAAACCTTCCAGCCTGGGTAACCCTAGCCCTTCGGCAAAGGTCGCATCCAGCTGGTTGAACCACGCCAGGTCCTGCACGGGGTTGCCCAGCGTTGCCATTTCCCAATCCAGCACGGCGGCAATTCCCTGCAGGGACGGCTTGAAGATAATATTGGCCAGGCGCGCGTCGCCCCAGCACAAGGTTGTAGGCTCGTCGGTTGGCTGGTTGTCACGCAGCCAATCCAGCGCTGCCTGGCCGGTGGTATGGCCTTTGCCCTCCATGGCCCAGTCCAGGTAGTCCTGCCAGTAATCCAGCTGCTGTTGCAGTGGTGTCTTGCCGGGATTGAGCCAGTCATCGAAGCCCAGTGTTTTGTAGTCAAGGCGATGAAACCTTGCCATGGTGTCTATTGCCTCTACCCACAGCGATGCACGCTGCTCAAGGCTGGTCTCATGCATCATCCAGCCGTCCATGTGGTAGGGGGGCATGTCGGTGGGAATCCGGCCGTCCTCGCGCTTCATCAGATAGAACTGTACGCCCAATAGCGCAGTGCTGGTTTCCAATCCACGCAGCGCGGGAACGGGTATGTCGCTGTTGGCGGCAACGCTTGCCATCACCTGATACTGTTGGCTCAGATCGTAATCGGGGAACACTGGCCGCGCTATCGAAGGCTGCAGGCGGCCGACATAGGGCTCCGTCTGGTGGTTGCCGTTTTCCTGCCAGCTGACATCAAACAGCAAAGTGACGTTGGACATACCGGTAGCTTCGGGAATCCTGAGGTCGGTGATGCTGACAGCGTGACCGCGTTGTTGTGTTATCCATTGTTCCAGTTTGGTGCGGGTGCCTTCCAGATCTTCCAGCACCGGGGTAGGGCGAGCGTCATCCACGTTTTATTGTCCTGCTTTTCTGGAGGTCTGACTGCAGTCTAAGTGGGGCGCCGCGTGCAGGCAAATTGCGTTTCCGGGCAAACCATTGCTTTAAGTCAACGAAAGGGATTACCGTCACCTCAGGAGGGCTATAATGGCGTTGCCTGAAATTTGGAGTCCTCAATGAAAAACCTGCTATGGGTGCTACTGGCGCTGTGCTTCGCGGCCCTGTTCTGGTGGTGGCAGCAAGCGTCGACAACCGATGCTCCCGAGCGTGGCGCACGCCCCCCGGTGCCGGTGACGACCTATATCGTCGAGCCTCGACAGTTCAGCGACCAGGCCTCCGCGCTGGGGTCATTGCGGTCCTGGGAGTCGGTGGATATCAGCGCCAGTGTGTCCCAGAAGATTGCGTCTATCAACTTTGAAGATGGCCAGCAGGTCGCCGGGGGTGATGTGCTGGCGCGCCTCAAACAGGATGCGGAACAGGCTACCCTGCGCGAGCTGCAGGCTACGTTGGCAGAGGCCAAACGTGAACTGCGCCGCCTGGAGAATCTGGCCAGGCAAAACCAGGTGGCGCAGAACGAGCTGGACAAAGCGCGGACGCAGGAAGAAGTGACCCGTCACCAGATTGACCAGGTGAAGGCGCGTATTGCTGATCGCACGATTGTTGCGCCGTTTGACGGTGTGCTGGGGCTGCGCCTGGTCAGCGAAGGGGCGCTGGTGACACCGGGACAGCAACTGACCACGCTGGACGATATCAGTCGCATGCGGCTGGAGTTCAGTGTGCCAGCCACCTTGCTGGGATTTTTGCAGACGGGCCAGGTCGTTGAGGCCACAGCACCGGCATTCAGCAAGGTTTTTGAAGGAGAAATCCTGGCAGTGAATCCGCGCATAGATCCGGTAGCGCGCTCAGTGACAGCACTGGCGGTGCTGGATAACGCCAATCACCAGCTGCGACCGGGTTTGTTGATGGAAGTCACGGTAAAGGGCGACGCTCGCGAGGCCTTGCTGCTGCCAGAGGAAAGTCTTGAATCGCGCAGTACGCAGCACTATGTCTGGCGGGTAGAGCAGGATACCGCGCAGCGCGTAGCGGTAGAGATTGGCAGCCGCATACCTGGCTGGGTTGAAATCACTGCCGGGCTTGCGGCCGGTGACGAGGTGGTGCGCGATGGCGTAGGACGGTTGCGCGGTGACAGTGCCTCCGTGACGCGCGTGGCGAACTGAGGATGCTGTTATCCGATGTGTCAGTGCGTCGCCCGGTACTCGGTTTTGTGTGCAGCGCACTGCTGCTGGCCTTTGGGATTCTGGCTTTCGACCGGCTGGCGGTGCGCGAATACCCCGATATCGATTCGCCTGTTCTGGTGGTTAATACGCTCTATCCCGGTGCTTCTGCCGCGGTGGTTGAGAACAAGATTACTGAGCTGATCGAAGATCGGCTGGCGGGTCTGCAGGGTATCAAAACCCTGTCATCGGTCAGCCAGGACGGTCGTTCGAGCATCTCGCTGGAATTCAATCTGAATCGCGACATCGACGATGCGGCCAATGACGTGCGCGATCGTGTCTCGCGTATCCTCAACAGCCTTCCGAACGAGGCCGAGCCGCCAGAAGTGCGCAAGAGTGAGAGCGACGAAACCGTGGTGCTGTGGATCAATCTCGTCGCGCCTGCGATGGACCCACTGGAGTTGACTGATTATGCACGGCGCTATCTGGAGGACAGGTTCTCGGTACTGGATGGCGTGTCGCGGGTGCAAATTGGTGGCGCGCAGGTCTACGCCATGCGGATCTGGCTGGATCGCAATGCCCTGACGGCGCGACAGCTGACGATAGCGGACGTCGAAACGGCGATCCGCGCACAGAACATTGAACTGCCGGCCGGCACCCTGAACTCGCTGGAGCGTGATTTTGTGGTGCGTATCGAGCGCAGCTACAGCACCCCCGAGGACTTCAGCAAAATGGTGCTGCGCCGCGCTGACGATGGCTACCTGATCCGGTTGGGTGATGTGGCGCGGGTGGAGCTGGCCAGCGCTGAACATCGCAGCCTGTTCCGCGGCAATGGCGAGTCTATGATCAGCCTCGGCGTTATCAAGCAAAGCACTGCCAACGCTGTGGCAGTGAGCCGGCAGGCGCGGGCAGAAATTGATCGGCTCAATGAGCAGCAACTGCCCGACGGTATGGAACTTATAGCCAGCTACGACAAATCGATTTTTGTGGAGTCGGCGATTGAGGAGGTGTACTTCACCCTGCTGGTTGCTGCCGCGCTGGTGGTGCTGGTGATCTTCCTGTTTTTGGGCGATCCACGCAGTCTGCTGGTGCCAGCCGTCACCGTGCCGATTTCTTTGGTCTCCACGTTTACAGCCCTGTATTTTTTTGGCTACAGCATCAACTTGCTGACCCTGCTCGCGCTGGTGCTGGCGATCGGCCTGGTGGTGGATGACAGTATCGTGGTGTTGGAAAACGTCCACCGGCGATTGCTGTCGGGCGAGTCACCGCTGGTGGCGGCGTTCCTCGGGACGCGGCAGGTGGCTTTCGCAGTGCTGGCTACAACCCTGGTGTTGGTGGCCGTCTTCGTGCCGATCACCTTCCTGCAAGGAAACCTGGGGCGCCTGTTCAGTGAGTTCGCCGTGACCATGGCAATCGCCGTGTGTTTTTCCAGTTTTGTAGCGCTCACGCTGGCGCCTGTCATTTGCAGCAAACTGCTGAATCGCGAACGCGTGTCGAATCGTCTGGCGGCGGCAGTGGAGCGTTTCACCACAACGTTGGAGAGTGGGTATCGCCGCGTTTTGTCGCCGCTGTTGCGCCAGCCCCTGTTGAGTTTGCCGATCCTGCTGTTGAGCCTTGTGGCCAGCGTGCTGCTGTTTGTGGAGGTACCGCAGGAATACGCGCCGGTAGAGGATCGCGGCATTCTGGTGATGGGTGCGTCTGCGCCTGAGGGTTCATCATTCGAATATACCGTTAAACAGGTGGAGGAAATTGAGCGCCGACTGATGCCGCTGGTCGATAACGGTGACATCAGCCGCCTGCTGCTGCGAGCGCCATCGTTTAACGCGGGTGAAGCCTTTAACCAGGCTTTTTCAATTATCGTGCTCACCGATTGGAACAGCGGGCGCCGCCCGACGCGAGTCATTCTCGCCGATATCCGCGAGCGTATTGCGGATCTGCCAGGCGCCCGGGCCTTTGTCAGCGGTCCGCGCTCGCTGGGCGGCAGCACTGAAGATCCGGTGCAGTTTGTGGTGGGTGGCAGTGACTTTGAAGAGCTGGCCCAGTGGCAAGATCTGCTGCTGGCACGCATTGCTGACAGTGATGTCCTGGTGGGTGCCGATACCGATCTGCGTCCGACCAAGCCGCAGTTGCGTGTATCGATCGATCGCAACCGGGCCGGCGATCTGGGTGTCAGCCTTGTCGACGTCAGTCGCACGCTGGAGACGCTGCTTGGCTCGCGCAAGATAACCACGTTCATCCTGGCCGGCCGTGAATACGATGTCATTCTGGAAGGCGAGCGCGAAGGTCAGCAAACCCTGGGTGATCTCAACAGCATCTACGTCAAGTCAGCGGCCAGTGGCGCGCTGATTCCGCTGGCCAACCTGGTCAGCGTGAAGGAGCAGGCGGATGCCGGCAGTCTCAACCGGTATAACCGGGTGCGAGCTTTTACCCTGTCTGCCGATGTCGCCGAAGGTTATTCACTGGGGGAGGCACTGGATTATCTCGACGAGCTGGTGCGCACCGAGCTGCCGCGCAATGCCACCGTGGATTACAAGGGAGAATCACTGGAATATAAAACAGCCGGTAGCAGCGTCATCTTTACCTTTGTGTTGGCGCTGCTGGTGGTCTACCTGGTGATGGCGGCACAGTTTGAGTCTTTCGTTCACCCTCTGGTGATCCTGTTTACTGTGCCGCTGGCGCTGATCGGTGGTCTGGGTGGCCTGTTGCTGTTCGACCAGACACTGAATATCTACAGTCAGGTGGGTTTGATCATGCTGGTGGGATTGGCCACCAAGAACGGGATTCTCATTGTGGAATTTATCAACCAGAAGCGTGATGCAGGCCTGGACTTCGATGATGCCGTACTGGAAGGCGCTGTGCGCCGCCTGCGGCCTATCGTAATGACCGCCTTTACCACCGTGGTTGGCGCCGTGCCGCTGGTGCTGTCTACCGGCCCTGGCCACGAGGCGCGCACGGTGATTGGCGTAGTGGTGATGTGTGGCGTGGCGGTGGCGACATTGATTACGCTGTTGGTGATTCCCATGGCGTATGCCCTGATGGCACGCAATACCGGATCGCCGCTGCGCGTCGCCCGCCAACTGGATTCCGAAATGGTGTGAAAGTGCACAGTTTGAAGCTTCTTTATTTGTGCATAATAGCCAAACTGATACAGTAGAAAAGCAATAACAAAACGGAGTTGGTTATGCGCATCACCAAGTGGCTGAAGATACTATCGACAGAAAACGGCTCTGATCTCTATCTGAGCACCGGTGCGCCTCCCTGCGCCAAGTTTGAGGGGCAGCTCAAGCCCATCGACAGCCAGATAATGCGCCCGGGTGAGATCAAGGAGATCGCCCTGGAGATCATGGATTCAACCCAGCGCGAGGAATTTGAAAAAGAGCTGGAAATGAATCTGGCAACGTCCATTTCGGGCTATGGCCGGTTCCGGGTCAATATTTTCATGCAGCGCAACGAAGTGGGCATCGTGGCGCGTAATATCGTCGCCGATATTCCACAGTGGCAAGATCTTGGCCTGCCACCCATTCTGACTGATGTGATGATGCGCAAACGCGGTCTGGTGTTGTTTGTGGGGGCTACTGGCTCCGGTAAATCAACCTCCCTGGCGGCTCTGATCGACTACCGCAACAGTAATAGCAGCGGCCATATCGTCACCATCGAGGATCCGGTGGAATACGTTCACAGCCATAAAAAATCAATCGTCAACCAGCGTGAGGTGGGTGTCGATACCCGCAGCTGGCATAACGCCCTGAAGAACACACTGCGCCAGGCGCCGGACGTGATCCTGATCGGTGAAATCCGCGACCGTGAAACGATGGAGCACGCGATCGCCTTCGCCGAAACAGGCCACCTTTGTATCTCTACCTTGCACGCCAACAACGCCAACCAGGCGCTGGACCGGATCATCAACTTTTTCCCCGAAGAGCGGCGCCAGCAGCTGCTGATGGATTTGTCGCTCAACCTGCAGGCTTTCGTTTCGCAGCGTCTGATTCCCACCATAGACGGCAAGCGTTGTGCAGCGGTTGAAATCCTGCTGGGCACGCCGATGGTGGCCGATCTGATCCTGCGCGGCGAGCTTGAGAGCATCAAGGAGATCATGCAGAAGTCGGAAAACATGGGCATGCGCACCTTCGATACGGCGCTATTCGAGTTATTCCGCGAAGGTTTGATCACAGAAGACGAAGCGCTGCGTAACGCTGACTCCCCCAACAACGTGCGCCTGAAAATCAAGTTTGCTAATGAAGAAGATGCCGCCAGTGCCGGTGAGTCTATGGGTTTGAGTCTGGAGAGCATGGATGGTGAGGGGGGCGCATGACGCAGCTAACTTTGCCCGCATCAGCCAAGCCGCGTATTGAACCTCGCAGAGCTACTTGATTAAACAACGCAGCTCAGTGCCTGGACTCAGGCTTATTCCTTGATGGCCTTGTTGACGACTTCCCGGAACCGGGTGTTCGTTTCCAGCACGTCTACCAACCCGTCAGACATCAGTTTCAGTAGCTCCTTACGGCTGAGTTGGCGCAGCTTGATACCTTCGCGATTAACGAAAATATAGTGATCCTGCTCGCGGTCGTGGACGGCGAGTTTCGCCATGGTGGGTGTGTCGCCGTCGTGGAAGCCCAGCCAGGCACCCATGGGTAAATTGATCGCGACTTCTTCAATCTCTTCTGCCCGCAGCGTTGCTTCAGAATCGGTTTCCCCGCCTGCGGGTGCAGCTTCTGTTGGCGGTGCCGCGGGTGGTTCCAGCGCAGAGGTATCGTTATCGTCCGGTTGCTGCTCCTGTGCGGTGTCGGCCTGAGTGGTGTCGTCATTCTCCGGCTCGTCTGCGCCTGTGTCAGCCAGACGCATAGCCTGGGCTGCCAGGGTGCTCTCCTGGGCAGTATCGAAGCTATCCAGAGTTGTCGTCTCGGTGATCTCGTCAGACTGGGGCATGGTCTGCGTATCCAGATCGATATCCAGAGGTTCCTCGTCTTCGATAACGGGCCCCTGGCTCTCGGGCTCGTCAATCTCACCGGCAGGCCTGTCGCTACCCTCCTGGTGAAGTGCCAGAGCGTCGGGGTCTTCCTGCTGCAGGAAGGATTGCCCGGCGTCATGGGTCTTGCGGTTCTCTTCTTCTCGCTCCAGTTCCCTTTGTTCGGCTTCGAGTTTTTCCCGGGCGACGCGCTCTGCTTCAATTCGCTGTGCTTCCAGCGCCTCCTGTCGCTTGCGCTCTGCCTCAGCCGCTTCCTGCTCTTTGCGCTCCTGTTCCTGTTGCTCAAGCCGCGCACGCTCGGCAGCTTCGCGTTCGGCCTGCTCCCTGGCCTCTTGTTCCTGCAGGCGTGCTTGCTCGGCGGCGCCGGTAAAGGCTTCCAGATCTTCCAGTGTTTCGATATCGGCGGCGCCGGCCAGGCAATAGCTGAAGCTTGCCCCACGCTGCAGCGGTTTGGCCTGCTCTGAATGCAGCAAGGCAGCGAAGCTGTCATAGTCCTGCTGCAATACCTTGATGCCTGCCTGGTTGGTAAACAAAAGCTGTTGCTCGGCTTCCATTTTGAGTACCAGCTGCACCCGCACCGGGCTCTCCTCGCCGGTGTCCACGCTGAACCATTGGCCGGTGTCGAAGCTATCCAGGATTGAGCTTTGCGGTGTGGCGTCCGCCGGCGGCGGTTGCTCGCCTTCCACCGGGATCGGTTCAATCGGCTGCAGATCCAGCGGTTGTTGGCGCAGCACTCGCAGGTGGGCAAATTCAACCAGGCCCACCGCATCGTTTACCGCTTCTGGGTCGTGATGGAGGTTGAGCAGCCAACGGCGCAGATCCTTGGGAACCTGCGTGACAACTTCAAAAATATGCTGGCGACGTTCTTCCGATAGTTCTTCCTGTGTCTGCAAAGAATCCATCAGCGTTTCGGTGGTGGCTGACATAGCCTGCCAGGCCTCGGAATCGGCACCGAACTTGAGCAGTACCAGCTGCGCACTGGCGTACCAGGGTCCCTTGAGGAATTCGCCGATCGCTTCGGGCGCAGAGTACTTTTCAAGGACTGCATTAATCATGTGCGCGGCATGCAGCTTGGCGTTGGCCGTCTTGACCTTGCCCTGTTCGGTTTCTACCACGCGCTGCGCCATCCGGCTGGCGCGGGCCTGGTCACGCTCGGAGACGGCCAGTAATTCATTGTAGATTTCGGTGATATCGGTCGCAGGGTCGTCAAACCACTGGTAAGCCTTGTCGATAGCGCTGTTGATCTGTTTTTCCAGTGACTGGCCGGCGCGGCCAAGTCTCGGCTGCCAGCCGATGGCGCTGTGCTGGATGAGATCCAGCAGCTGGTGCATCGGGTGTGCCCCGGGAGTCAGGAACTGGTCATCGCAAACCGCCAGTGCGGCGACCACGGGTTTCAGGCGAGCCACTTCAGCTGCCAGTGCCGTATCCAGCGGATACAGGGTTTCCCAGGCATGTAAAGCGGCACCGACCCAATGCAGGATTGCCACCTGCTCGATGTTGGGCAGCGCCGGGTCCCCGATGGCCTCTGTCTGCGCCAGCACTGCCTTCAGCGGTGATAACGCATAGTCGTCCATGCTGCGCAGGTAGCCGGTGAGTTCCTCGGTCTTCATGGCCTGCTCGTCGGTTGCTGACACCGCCAGATCGGTATAGCGCTCCAACACCGGTTTTTGCAGTGAGCAGGACAGGGGAAAATGTTCGGCCGAGAGTTTCAGGTGCTTAATTTCCAGATAATCGTGCCAATGAGATAGGCCCACAGCAGACAGACGATATAGAGGCGAACTTTTGACGGCGGCGCTTTCTCTATCGCTACTTTAGAAGATGACACATTGAATGACCCGCACGCGGGACATTCTCCCCCCTGACCGCTTGAGGGTGCGCGGTAGCTGCAGTCTTTGCAGGTGTATGCCATGGGGATTACCGAGTGCTCTTCAGGAGTTGATCCACTATGCGTTCCAGCTGCGCTAGGTTATTGCATTCGGCACTAAAATGACAGGCGCTTTGGTAGCGCAACATCTCAGAATCGCCGGTTCCCCAGGCCCTGCGCGATTCAGGATTGAGCCATAATACCTGCTTGGCGCGGGCATAGATGGACTGCATGATATCGAGCCGTGGATCACCCTGATTATTGCGCGCATCCCCCAGTATTATCACCGTGGTGTTGCTGTTGATGTCATCCAGCGCCAGCTGTGCAAAGTCCTCGAAGCTGGTGCCGTAGTCGGTCGCACCGCCGCACTTCCAGTTAATAAGCTCAATCGCCTTTTCGACGCTATAATCATCAAAGTAGCTGCTAACTTCGCCCAAATGACTGGAAAAGGCGAAACTGCGCACTTTCGGCAAGACGTCCTGCAGGCTGTGTAGGAACAACAGCAGGAACTTGGCATAGGCGGCCACCGAACCGCTGACGTCGCATACAGCCAGAATCTGCGGTTTTTCCTTACGTGTGCGCCGCCAGTACGTCTGGAACATGATGCCTTCGTTGGGAATGCCCTTGCGCAGGGTCCTGGCCATATCCAGCTGGCCGCGCTTCAAACGGCGCCTTTTGCGCGAATGACGGCTGGCCAACTTTTTGGCCATTTTGCGAACCAGTTCATGCACCTTGTGCGCGTAAACGGTCTCGATATTGTTGAGGCGCGTCTTGCTCAGGATGTCATCCATAAACTGCTGGTTTCGCCCCTGCGCATGCAGCAGATATTCACGTTCGACGTAGTCGCGCACCTGTTCACGCAGAATATCCCGGTAGCGCTGCACCTCGCCCAGCGCCGGACTGTTGTTTTGTTCCAGCGTGATGATCACGTCGCGCAGCTGCTGCTCGCCCATTTCATCCAGCATCCTGCGCGAGAATTGGCCTTTCTGGGTGAACATTTCGATGTCCTGCAGGCCAATACGCTCAGCGGCATTGTTCATCGCCAGGGTCAGCTCATTGCGGTTGTTCTGCATCAGGTTTTGCATCAAGCGGGATCCCAGCAGTGAGTCCAGCTGAGAGTCGTCGCGGGCGGCGATGTCCAGTAAGCTGGCTTCTTGTTCCTTCGCATCATGTTGTTGGTCATCTGCGCCTGGTTGATCTTCTGATGGCGCGGCAGGAGAGCTGGATTGCGGGTGCCCGGCGCCACTGAAATCTGACAGGTCCTGGCTGAAAAAACGGTCGAAACACTGCAGGAAAATGGCTTCCTCTTCGGGGGTCTTGGCGAGCGTCATGGCAAGGCCGTCGCGCAGCAGATCGCGATTCGAGTAGCCCAGCGTTGTGGCGACTGTCATGGCGTCCAGCGTCTCTGCAGGGGATACGCGAACGTCGCGACTTCGCAATACCTGAATAAAATTCACCAGGGCAGATTGCATGGCGGGCGGCAACGCGGTGTCACCGGGTACGGGGTTCAAGGTGCTCACGCCGGTGTGCCGCTCAGCGTTCTGCCGCGCTTGCCTCACGCAGCAATTGCGGTAATTCGGCATCCGCGGTGTTGATGTCGTCTTCAAACTTGAGCAGCACATTGAGCGTGCTGCGCACCAGGTCCTCGTCCAGCTGTTGCGCGTGCAGCAGCAGCAAGCTGCGCGCCCAGTCGATTGTTTCTGAAATGGCCGGCGCCTTTTTCAGATCCAGGTCGCGCAGTGAATGCACGAAGGCCACTAACTGGTGACGAAGTTGTGCATCAGCATCAGGCACGCGACTGCGGATAATTCGCTCTTCCAACTCCACGGTGGGGAAGGGGATATACAAATGCAGGCAGCGACGCTTGAGTGCGTCAGAAATATCGCGCGTATTATTACTGGTGAGAAAAACCATCGGCGCGGAGCGGGCCTTGATAGTGCCTATCTCCGGGATGGAGATCTGGTAGTCAGACAGGATCTCCAGCAGCAGTGATTCGAACTCATAATCGGATTTATCGACCTCGTCGATCAATAAAATGGCGCCCTGTTCCTGCTGCATGGCCTTGAGCAGCGGGCGCGGCTCCAGAAAATCCTCAGAATAAAAGATATCGCCAAACTGGTGCAGCCGCTCGACTGATTCGGCCAGCCCCTTGGCCCCCTGCAGCAGATCGCCGAGCTTTTCTTTCAATACCTGCGTGTACAGCAATTGTTTGCCGTATTTCCATTCGTACAGGGCTTTTGCCTCATCCAGGCCCTCGTAGCACTGTAGCCTGATCAGCGGCGAGTCCAGCAGCTCTGCGGTGGTTTTCGCCAGCTCGGTCTTGCCCACGCCGGGCGGTCCTTCTACCAGAATCGGCTTGCGCAATTGAAACGCCAGAAAAACGGCAGTCGCAATTTTTCGGCTGCAGATATAGCCGTGGGACTCAAAGCCCTGCTCAATGGCCTCGACAGAGGCGAGTTGTGGAAAATTCTGGTTCTGCACCGTGCTACCTCAATTTGGGGCAGGGCATTGTACTCGAAGTGGTGCAGACGGGCACGGCCGTCAGCCGCCCGTCGTATTCATAAAGCGCACGATGTCGGGTTCATCGCTGTGGGTGAAATGGTGCTTTTCGGGTTTCAGCGTGATCGCATCAACAATATGTTGCTGCAGTGTTTCCGCAGTGCTGCCTGCGCTGCGCAACACTTTGCGTAAGTCCACAGCGTGTTCGTTCCCCAGGCAGAGCAACAGCCTGCCCTCCGCAGTGACGCGCACGCGATTGCATAAGTGACAGAAATTCTCGCTATGGGGCGATATAAACCCGATGCGCGACGCGCTGTCGCTCATGCTGAAATAGCGCGCCGGCCCGGCATTTCCCACAGGATCGCCTTCCGGCGTCAGGTGATGGCGCTGGCTGATCAGGTCGCGCAGCTGTGCACTGCTGGTAAAGGCCAGGGCGCGACTATGCTCCACGATGTGCCCCAGTGGCATCTCTTCAATAAATGCGATATCAATACCGCGCTGGCGGACGAATTCCACCAGGTCCAGAACCTCGTTTTCATTGCGACCGCGCAGAATAACAGCGTTGATTTTGATGCCTTCAAACCCTGCCTCGATAGCAGCATCAATGCCTGCGATGACTTGCGCCAGATGACCATGACGGGTGAGCTGGCGAAATTTGCGCGGATCAAGGCTGTCCAGACTGACGTTGATGCGCTTTACACCAGCCTCCCGCAGCGGCTGCGCGAGGCGCTGCAATTGAGAACCATTGGTGGTGAGCACCAATTGCTCCAGCCCGGGTAGTTGCCCTAGCCGCTGCACCAGCGACAACACGTTGTTGCGAATCAGTGGCTCACCGCCGGTGAGACGGATTTTGCTGACGCCCAGCGCGACAAAAGCCTGTGCAACCTGGAACAGTTCTTCCAGCGTGAGCACCTGGGGCTTGGGCACGAAGGTCATGTCTTCTGCCATGCAATACACGCAGCGAAAGTCGCAGCGATCGGTCACGGACAGGCGCAGGTAATCGATACTGCGGCCGAAATTGTCAACCAGGGGATTAGGAGGCGTTTGAGTCATGGCCGAGAGTGTAGCCCGTCATGCTGCACCGAACCAGTCTATCTGAGGCCACCCCTTTACAGCTCAGTGCGGCTGAGACAGGATGTTGGGCAAAATAATCAACAGGAATAGCCATATGACATCGACCTGCCGCCGTCTGTCAGCGATTGCCGGGATTGGCATTGCGGTACTGGTTAGCGCAGCCGTCTACGCGGATGCAGATTGTGGGATGGTTGATGGCCTTGTCTCTATCTGTGGCCGCAGTGCCCCCGAGGACATTGTCACTGCGCCGCAAGGCGGCGTGTTGCTGTTTGGTCAGATGGGAGAGCCCGGTGGGCTTTATGCGCTGGATACGCGTGACGATCAGGTGCGCTCACTGTATCCATTGGCAGACAGCAAGATATCGGCTGAAGCAGGCTGGGGCGAGGCACAATGCGAGCGGCCACCCGACTGGTTGTCTGCCCATGGAATTGACCTGTCAAAGCGCGCGGATGGGCGCTGGCAGTTGCTGGTGGTGAATCACCAGGAACGCGAATCTGTGGAGTTTTTCGAGTGGCGAGGCGAGCACAAAGAGGCTTTTGAGCTTATCTGGCGTGGATGCGTGCTGGCACCGCCGCAGGGCAACTTCAACGACGTTGCGGCGCTGCCGGATGGCGGATTTATCGTCACGCATATGGCAGATAAAGACTCTGAAGTGTCTTCGTTGCTGCTGGCGCTGGCCGGTTTCAACAGTGGCTATGTTTATCGCTGGGATGCTGCAAACGGCTTTCGAGCGGTGCCAGGTACACAATCGCGCTACCCCAACGGCATCATACTTGGCCCGGATGGACGCAGCTTTTTCCTCAATGCGTACTTTGGCAACAGCGTGACTCACCACGATCTCGACAGCGGACGTGTGCTGGGCAAAGCGCAGGTGTTACGCCCCGATAACAGCAGTTGGTCAGCGTCCGGAAAGCTGTTGGTGGCCTCACACCGTGGGAGTATCTGGGGTATTCTGAACAGCGTGCGCCAACCGGTGAACGAGGTGAGCCTGTTGCCCTTTGCCGTGGTGGAAGTTGATCCGCAGACGATGACGACAAACGACCTGTTAGAGCGTGAAGGGCCGCCGATGGGGGCGGGCACGGTCGCTGTGGAGGTAGGTGCCTGGTATTACATAGGCTCCTATCTGGGCGATCGCCTGGTGAAGGTGCCAGCGCGGTGACGGCAGCGTCGTCATGGTCGTTGTGGGGTGGCTTACTGCTGGCCGCCGCGTCTGCCGTTGCAAGCAGCGTGGTCGGCTATAACGACGAGATCGCCATCGTCCTCTTTGTGGCGGTGTTGTGCGTGGTGTGGTGGGTATTCGAGCCCATTCCCATCCCCGTGACATCGCTGCTGCCCCTGGCTGTTCTGCCCCTGATGGGGGTGTTGACGCCAGCGCAAGTCGGTCAGGCATATGGCTCTCCGCTGATCCTGCTGCTGTTGGGTGGCTTCCTGCTGTCCAAGGCCATGGAGCATTCCGGGGCGCACCGGCGCGTTGCACTCACGATGGTCAACCTGTTTGGTGCAACCAGCGGGCGGCGGCTTGTGATGGGCTTTATGGTGGCGGCGGCGCTGTTGAGTATGTGGATATCCAATACCGCCACAACCCTGATGCTGCTTCCCGTTGCACTGGCCGTGCTTGAAGGCTGTGATGACAGGAAAAAGCTGGCCGTGCCCTTATTGCTGGGAATTGCCTATGCCGCCAGCGTCGGCGGCATAGGTACGCCCATCGGGACACCCCCCAACCTTATTTTCATGCAGGTTTACAAGGAGACGACGGGCCAGTCGATTGGTTTCACCCAGTGGATGAGCTGGGCCTTGCCGGTAGTGCTCATCATGGTGCCGGCAATGGCGTTTATGCTGACGCGTAACTTGCGTGGCGCCTTGTCAGTTACTCTACCTCACACGGGTTCGTGGAGCGTTGCTGAAAAGCGCGTGATGCTGGTGTTCGGGCTGACCGCGCTGGCCTGGATTACCCGCAGTGAACCCTTCGGCGGTTGGAGTCATTGGTTGGGGCTGCCCACCGCCAATGATGCCTCGGTCGCCCTGTTGGCGGTGATCCTGATGTTTGTGGTGTCTGACGGCAAAGGGCAGCGATTGCTTGACTGGGAGCGGGCGAGCACGATTCCTTGGGGCGTTCTGTTGCTGTTTTCAGGTGGTATTTGCCTGGCCAAGGGGTTTGTCAGTTCCGGCTTGAGTGACTTGCTGGGCGCCTGGCTGGCCGGCATGACGACGATACCGTTATTCGCCCTGATCCTGCTGATCTGCCTGATCGTGACCTTCATGACGGAGACGACGTCCAATACCGCAAGTACAACCCTGTTGATGCCGGTGCTGGCCGCAGCTGCCCTGGCGGCAGGTATAGCGCCGGAAGTGATCATGGTCCCTGCCGCGATGAGCGCGAGCTGCGCGTTCATGCTGCCGGTGGCCACTGCCCCCAACTCGGTGGTGTTTGGCAGTGGCATGATCAGTATTTCGCGCATGGCGCGCGAGGGAGTATTGCTGAACCTGATGGGCGCACTGGTGATCAGTGCCGTTTGCTATGTTCTGGTGGCGTGAGCGGCGCCAGGACGTGATGCAGGCGCCGTCTCTTTTCTACTGCACGGGAGAATCCGTATGAGCCTGCCACGCAGGATGCTGACACTGGCGTGTATTGTCGTTGCCCTGGCCCTGTTGTACCCCGGGCTGACCCAGCCCGTGTTGACCCTTGACGGTACGCTGGAGAAGTCCCGGGTGGCCCAGCTGGGTATTGAAATGCTGGCGGGCGACGAGGCGGATACGCAGTCACGCCAGATGTTGGAGGCGTTGAGCCGTCTGCTGGGCTTTGACCAGATCGAAGGACAGCTGCAGGTCTACAGCACCACGCGCAGTATTCAAACGACAGTGCAGGAGCTCGCCGATGGAGGGAACGGTCTGGTGGCTTTGCTAATCGTTTTTTTCTGCCTGGTGATTCCTGTGTTCAAACTGTTGCTGCAGCTGGTCAGCCTGGTGTTGCAGGATGCGCCGCAGCGTCGGCCGCTGCTGTCACTGAACAGCGCCTTGAGCAAGTGGTCAATGTCTGACGTATTCGTCATGGGTTTACTGGTCGCGTTCATGGCGGGCAAGGCCTCGGGACAGATGGGCGACATGTTGAATATGTCGGCGACACTTGAATCGGGATTCTATTATTTTCTCGCGTATTGCCTGTTTGCAATTGGCGCCGGTCTGTTGCTGCGCGAACCTGACACAATGGAGCATCGCTAATGCATCGCAGCAGCCGTTTTTTTTGCTTTTTCCTGATCGCGTTATTCCACGCTAAGGCTTTGGCACAGCCGCAGGAGGTGACGGTAACGGTTCCGATTGCAGTGACGCCGGCCGAGGCCTGGACGAAGTTGTCGGATTTTTCCCTGGCACACAATTATGTACCGGGGCTGAGCGATACCAGGATAATGTCTGAACGGCGTGAAGGCGTTGGTGCCCATCGCCGGGTGTATGACGAGGACGGTGGCTTCCTTGAGGAGACGATTATCGCGTGGCTGCCGCAGCAAGGATTCACCCTGAAGCTCCACGACGGTGAGGAGCCCATGTTTCCCTTTGAGCGCGCCGAGTTTCGCTATGCGATCTCAGCCGATGATGACAACAACACACTGATGCAGCTGTCACTGTTGTTTGAAATGCCGTTGGGTACTGTGGGTTTTCGCCTGGGCGACTGGTTTGTGCGGCCAGTGATCGAGGATCAGCTGGTGCAGGTAGCGGCTGGTATCAAATATTTTTATGAAACCGGCGCTCCGGCGAACGACGGGACGAGAGCGGAAAATGCGGGCGCCGTGCTGGTGACGCCCGCCACAGATATGCCCTAGAGCAGTTCCATGATCGTTTCGGCAGCGCTGGCCTCAACACCGGGGCCAGGCTCAACGTTCAGGTGTGTGATGGTGCCGTCCTCGACGATCATGGCAAAACGCTGGCTGCGCGTTCCCAGGCCAAAACCGCTGCCGTCCAGTTCCAGGCCGAGCGCGGCGGTCAGTTCACCGTTGCCATCTCCCAGCATCAGGATTTCTTCAGCGTTCTGTGCCTTGCCCCAGGCATCCATTACGAAGGCATCGTTCACTGCCATGCAGGCGATCGTATCCACACCCTTGGCCTTGATCTTGTCTGCATTCACCACATAGCCTGGCAGGTGCGTCAGGCTGCAACCGGGTGTAAACGCGCCAGGCACCGCGAACAGGACGACTTTTTTACCGCCAAAGATCTCCTGGGTTGTGATGTCAGTGGGGCCTTTTTCGCCCATGGTTTTGATGGTGCATGACGGGACTTTATCGCCAGCTTTGATAGACATGTTACGCTCCTTCAAGGTATTTGCTGCCGTGGCAGCGACTGATGAATAACTCGTGCAACGGAATAATAGCAGATGCTTGGTGAAACACACTGTCCCTTGTGCGATAGCACTGATTCGGCGGCCTATGCCCGGGATCGCCGCAGAGAGTACCTGCAATGCCAGCGCTGTGACCTGGTTTATGTTCCCCCGGCTTACTACCTGGCAAGAGAGGCGGAGCTGGCCGAGTACCAACTGCACGAGAACACCGTGCACGACGCCGGCTATCGTCGCTTTTTATCGCGGTTGGCGCAGCCGCTTGTCGAGCGCCTGCCTGCCGGCGCGCGAGGGCTCGATTTTGGGTGTGGCCCCGGCCCTGCCCTGGCACAGATGCTGCGAGAACAGGGCTTTGAAGTGGCGCTATATGATCCTTTTTTCGCCCCGGATGAGAGGCCATTTGAGCAGGTGTTCGATTTCATCTGTGCGACCGAAGTGGTGGAGCACCTGCATCGGCCGGGTTGGGAGTTACAGCGCCTGTGGTCCTTGTTGGCGCAGGGTGGCTGGCTGGGAGTGATGACCAAGCTGGTACTCGGGCAGGAGGCCTTCGCGCGCTGGCACTACAAAAATGATCCTACGCATGTGTGCTTTTTCAGTCGCACAACCTGGCAGTGGTGGGCGCAAGCCAATAACGCGGAGCTGGTGTTTGTCGGGAGTGATGTGATGTTACTGGGTAAAGGCTGAACGCATCAGGCCGTGTCTTCCAGCATGCTGGCATAAATCGTTTCGCAATCGCGGTAGAAGGACAGCTGCTCGTCGCCCAGATAAGGCGCTACCATTGTCAGCAGCTGCAATACGCCCTGGTGAATAGTGATCTGTGGCGGTCGGGCCTCATGCAGCAGCATATCGTAGTTGAACCAGAACGTGATGTTGAGCGTCATGTTGTCCACCAGACCCAGTAACTGCTGATCGCGGGCGTTGATGACTGATTGCTGCAGGAGTGTCTGGCAGATCGCATACAGCGCGGCGCGTTTGAGCTGGATGAGGCGTTTGAAACCGCGCCTGATGTCGGGGTAGCGCTGTAGAATGTCGTCCAGGTTGTGGTAGAGAAAACGGTACTGGTACATCTCCTCCATGACGACATAAAGATAGTACCAGTTGTCTTCCACATCGCTGCGGTCCGAGCTCAGCGGGCGTTCGATGGGCGCCGTCAGCGTGTGGCTCAGCGCGAGCTCATACTGCGTGAACAACTCGGCGATGATCTGGTCCTTGCCCTTGAAGTGGTAGTACAGATTACCCGGGCTGATGTCCATCTCATTGGCAATATCCATGGTGGTCGTATGAGCCTCGCCCTCGTCGTTAAACAGGGCCAGGCTGGTATGCAGGATACGATCGCGGGTTTTCATGGCTGATGCCGCCGCGCCCTATGACTTTTTGGCAGGTGATTTTCGTCGGGCGGTGGTCGTTCTGGGCTTGGTTTTTGCCTTCGCCTGGGCTCTGGGCCTGGTTGTTGCTTTTGCTTTGGTCTTCGCCTTCGCGGGAACAGACTGTTTCGCGGCGCCGCGCTTGACCGGGTTGTCCGTGGTGTCCGGTTGACCCATCTGCGCTACCACTTTGTTGAGTTTATTCACCTTGCGCGACAGTTGATCCACTTTCTTGTGCAGGGCATTCAGGTCTTCGATGCGAGCAGGGCGCTGCATATGAAAGTTCTCGCGCACACGGCTGATGCGTTCCTCAACGGAGCTGCGGGTGGCGCTGGTGGCTTCGAGTGCCTCGCGCGCCTCGTCTTCCAGTGCCGTACCGGCCTTGACCAGCTCGCGAAACAGCTTGGGCGGTTCAACGCCGGCTTTTTCCAGCCGGTCCTGCGCATCTTCAACCGCTTTGCCGTAGGCGCCAACCCCGGCCAGCCATATATTCCTGGCGATTTCGCTGGCCTTGTCGGCTACTTTTTTCTTTTCGTCGCTCATGGTGCCTGTCCTCCGCCTGATCGTAAGTGGGTTGGAGAAATGCATCAGGGGCACTATTAAAACAGATTGGCGGACAAAAAAAAGGGGCCACGAAGTGACCCCTGAAAATCCCGCTTGGCGGGTAAATAACGCTGTAGATTTACGCTGCGCTCTTCAGGCGGATGTTGCCCTTGAGTTCTTCGAAACGCGCTTTGGCTTTTTCCAGTTGCTTTTCCAGCTGCTTGCGGTCAGTCAGGCTGTCCAGTTCCAGCTTGGGCAGATCGATGTCGTCGATAGCACCTTTGGCATCTTTCTCAACTTTCTTACCGCGCTTGACGAGTTCTTTGTAGAGCTTGTCAGCTTTCTTGCGACGGTCTTCCAGCTGGTCCTGCATGCTGCTGAACTGTTCCTGTGCCTGGTCATATGCCTTGCCATAAAAGCCGAGGCTGGCCAGGAAAGCATTGCGACCTACTTCCTGAGCGCGGCTGGCGAAATCAGGTGTGGTTTTCTTGCTGGCGACTTTGCGTTTCGCAGCGGGCTTGCGCTTCGCAGCAGGTGCACGCTTGGCAGCGGTTTTACGCGGTGCAGCCGGCTTGCGCTTGGCGGCAGTTTTACGCTTGGGTGCTGCTTTTGCAGCAGTAGTGGTAGTTGCAGTTGCTTCAGCCATGATAATCGCTCCTTGGTTACGATTGTCGGTGGGGTTTGCCCCATCGGTTCCAGGACAGAATAGGAAAAATAATTAGAGTAAACATACTAATAAGCACAAAACTTTACGTAATATTCACATCCGCTGATGCTCGCTTTGCGTAAAATTGAACATTACAAAAGTGGGCTTATATTGTCCTGTTGCCGGGCGTGCGATGGTAGGCGTTCAGTCTCGGTTCAGCTATGCGTGTTGGCATAGTCTTACGTTTGAAAAGAAGGGATATCAGATGGCTCTCACCCGGGCTAAAAATGGAATGTGGGCTGTGCTGGTGCTGCTGGTGGGCAGCACAGCATCGTACTTACTGCTGGTTGGGAAACCGGAACCGCTGCCGCAGGTTGCTCCCCAGCCGCAGCCAGTGACTGTTGATGTGCTGCCCGTTGTTCCTGCAAATATCGCGCTGTCCGTAGAAACCCAGGGCACCGTGCACCCGCGTCGCGAAATCAACCTTGTCAGCCAGGTAGCGGGCCGCGTCGAGTCTGTATCGCCGCGCTTTGCCGAGGGCGGTTTTTTCAGCGCCAGCGAACCACTGGTTAAAGTTCAGGATGTGGACTACATGCTGGCGATTGCGCGAGCTGAGTCGCAGGTGGCCGCCGCCAGACAGCGCGTTGCAGAAGAAGAGGGGCGGGCATTACAGGCCCGGCGTGAATGGCGCGATGTGGGTACCGATCAGGGCAATGCCCTGTTTTTGCGTAAGCCACAACTTGCTGCAGCAAAAGCCGCTCTGGCTGCCGCGCAGGCCGATTTGAAGGCGGCTCAGCTTGATCTTGAACGCACTTCAATCGGCGCGCCGTTCAATGGTCGCATCAGCAAAAAATTTGTGGATATCGGACAGTATGTGACGCCCGGAACAGCCATTGCCACGGTCTATGACACCGATGTCGTGCAGGTGCGCCTGCCACTCACTGATCGGCAGGTAGCGCTGCTGGATCTGCCGTTGAACTACGCTAACGTGACACAGGCTGAGTTTGAAGGCGTGCCGGTAGCGCTGCGCGCGCAGTTTGGCGGCAGGCAATGGGAGTGGGAGGGTCGTATCGTTCGCACAGACGCCACCATCGATGTTGATTCTCGCGTGGTTTACGCGGTCGCCGAGGTTACCAGCCCTTTTGCACGCGAGGAGGGTAGTGATCGCCCACCGTTGTCACCAGGACTTTTTGTTCATGCCACGATCAGCGGGCGAGAGATGGCCGACGTGGCGCAATTGCCGCGCTCGGCGCTGCGCAACGATGGCTCGGTGATGGTGGTGGATGCAGACCAGCGTGCACGAGTGCGCGAGGTGCAGGTGCTGCAGAGCAATGCCAGGCAGGTCTGGGTGCAGGGGCTGGAACGCGGTGCCAGGGTAATTGTGCGTGAACCCGCGCCGACCGTCGCCGGAATGAAAGTGTTGGTCGACAGCACGGCGGAAGTTGCCGCCGGGGGCTTCTGATGGAAGCGGGCCCGATACGCTGGTTTGTCGACAACCCGATTGCCGCCAACCTGTTGATGATCTTTCTGGTCATTGGCGGTCTGCTGGCGATACCGGCCATCGATAAAAAGTACTTCCCCGATATTGAGTTGAACAAAGTCAGTGTCACCATGGCCTATCGCGGCGCGGGCCCGAAAGAAGTTGAAGAGCAGATCGTGGTGCGTATCGAGGAGGCGGTGCACGATTTGAGTGGGGTGAAGGAGATCCGCTCAACCGCGCGCCAGGGTATGGGTACGGTGGTCATTGACGCCGAGACCGGCTACGACATGCAGCGCCTGACTGCGGAAATCAAATCGCGCGTGGACGCTATTACTACCTTTCCCGGCGATGCAGAGCGCGCCATTGTCAATGAACTGGCCCATCGCCATCACATGGCTGTGGTCACACTGTCTGGCGATATCGGTGAGCGTAACCTGAAGGATCTGGGCGAGCGCCTGCGTGATGATCTGGCCACGCAGCCTCATGTGTCGGTGGTCGATCTTACCAGCCCACGACCCTACGAGCTGTCGGTCGAGGTTTCTGAATTTACCCTGCGCCGGTACGGGCTTACCTTCAGCGATGTCGTGGCGGCAATCCGTGGCTCATCCCTGAATCTGCCGGCAGGCGCAATCAAGACCAGCGCGGGCGATATCCAGCTGCAGACCCGCGGGCAGGCCTACGATCGTTTCGATTTCGAAAAAATACCGCTGCGCAGCACTCGCGATGGTACCCAGATTTTGCTCGGAGACGTGGCCACCGTACTGGACGGGTTCGAAGACATTGATGTGCGCACCCGATTCAATGACAAGCCCTCTCACAACCTGAACGTCTATGTGAGCTCCCACCCGAATACGCTGGAGACCAGTGCTTCCGTGCACCGCTGGGTGGAGGAAGCACGCACCAAGCTCCCGCCCGGTGCTGAGCTGGAGATCTGGCGCGATTCGGCGGTGCCCTTCAACGCCCGCGTTAACACACTGGTGGCCAACGGCCTGGGCGGGTTGGCGCTGGTGTTTATTGTGCTCATGCTGTTCCTGCGGCCGCGTTTGGCTATGTGGGTATGCACCGGTATCGGGGTGGCCTTTATGGGCACGTTTTTCCTGCTGCAATATACCGGCGTCAGTTTGAATATGATGTCGCTGTTTGCGTTTTTGCTGATCCTGGGGATCGTGGTGGATGATGCCATCATCGTCGGAGAAGCTATCCACTCCCGGCAGGTGGCCGGTGAGACCGGCGCAAAGGGCGCGATAAACGGGGCGCGTATGGTACTCAAGCCCGTGATGTACGCAGTTATCAGCACCATGATCTTCTTTGTACCGATGATGTTCCTGCCCGGCGATATGGCCAAGCTGGCCTATGCGATTCCTGTCGTGGTGATTCTGGCGCTGACATTTTCGTTGGTGGAGTGCCTGTGGATACTGCCGCCCCACCTGGCGCATATGCCAGCGCCCAGGCCGTCGCGCTTCAGTGCTCTGCGACAACTTGAGGCCTTGCGCCTGCGCTTTGTTGACGGCATGACCCATCTTGGCAGTCATGCGTATCGCCCGCTGCTGGAGCGCTGCCTGCGCGCCAATATGACAGTGGTGGCCCTGTTCACCGTCGCACTGTTGTTCAGCCTTTCGCTGTATGGCGGGGGGTGGCTCAAGAGCTCATTCTTCCCGGCAGTGACTTCTGATCGTGTCGAGGCAGAGGTTACCCTCAAGGAAGGCGGGCCTTTCTCCGATACGCTGCGCGTGTTGCGCCAGCTGGAAGATTCAGCAGTGCGTATCAAGACTCAGTACAACAATGATCCTGCCTACAGCGCTATGGCTCCGGCCATCGGCCATATCGATTCCTACGGCAAACAGAACGATGTGCGCGTGGTGATTGAAACAGCCTCAGACGATGTCGATCCGCAGGAGCTGTCAGAGCGCTGGCGGGAGCTGATAGGTGATCTGGGTGAGGTGGAGAGTTTCAAGCTGGATTACACGTTGAACGAGCGCGGTAAACCGATCCGCCTGGTACTGGCCTCGCCGTCGCTGAGCGATCTGCGCGCCGTTTCAGCCGAACTGCGTCACGCTTTGGAGGCATATCCCGGCGTCTACAACGTGAGCGATACACTGCAGTCTCCGCAGGAAGAAATCGTACTGGATCTGAAACCTGCTGCAGAGAACCTGTCAGTGACCTTGTCTGATCTGGCCCGCCAGGTGCGCGAGGCGTTTTACGGCGCCGAAGCGCAACGCATACCGCGCACGCGCGAAGACGTTCGCGTGATGGTGCGCTATCCGGAGCAGGAGCGCGTCTCAGTAGACAACCTCAGCGATCTGCGGGTGCGCACGCCCCAGGGCGATGAAGTGCCTTTCGAAACAGTCGCACAGGTGAGTTATGAGCCCGGATATCTCACCATTGATCGACTGGACCGCAAGCGCACGCTGGAAGTGAGTGCTGAGGTAGCAGTGGGAACGTCTGATCCCAGGGCCGTAGTGAATGGCATCGTGGCTGATTACTTTCCTGATTGGCAGCAGCGTTTCCCCGGGCTCAGCATTAACCTGGACGGTGAGCTGGAAGAAGAATCGACCTTCCTGCGCGCGATGGGAACGTATATGTTGTTGGCGATGATGGTCATTTACGCGCTGATGGCGATTGCCTTCCGCTCCTATTGGCAGCCGCTCCTTGTGCTGACAGCTGTGCCTTTCGGGATCATGGGAGCGATATTTGGACACGCGATCCTTAACTGGGAAATCAGTATGTTGTCATTGCTGGGGGTGATTGCATGCGCCGGAGTGGTGGTTAACGATAACCTGGTGTTGATTGATCGTATCAACCAGCTGCGCGCTGCCGGGCACAGCGTGATGGAGGCATTGTCCGAGGCCGGACAAAATCGATTCCGCCCGATTATTCTGACGTCAATAACCACCTTTGTAGGCCTGCTGCCAATTATGTCTGAAACCAGCGTGCAGGCGCAGTTCCTGATTCCCATGGTTATCTCGCTGGCCTTTGGCGTGTTGTTCGCAACGGGAGTAACGCTGCTGCTGGTGCCCTGTCTTTACCTGTTGGGGCAGCAGATCTGGGCGCACGTCCTGCATCGTCGGCAGTCGCTGCCGGATGTGATTGATAGTGTTTGAGTATCAGGCGCATTTTTCAGTGAATTTGGTGTAAGTAACATTCCGGCCATAAAAAAGCCCGCGTCACAGACTGTGCGCGGGCTTTTTTGTAACAAGTCTGGATCAGCCAGCGTGAGGCCCTGCGGCGACGATAGCGTCAGAGACATCGAAGTTCCTGATGTTCTCTTCGAACAGCGCGGCCAGTGCATTGGCCTGTGTATCGTAGGCGTTGTCATCGCCCCAGCTGGCGCGTGGGTTGACGTACTTCGCGTCGACGCCGGGTATTTCTGTGGGGAAGTCCAGGTTGAGGATGTCCAGATGGCCACGTGGCGCGTCAAGCAGTGCGCCGCTCTGTGCGGCAGCGACCACGGCGCGTGTGACGGGGATCGGGAAGCGGGCACCTGAGCCGCCCGCGGCGCCTGAGCCGCCGGTCCAGCCGGTGTTGATAAGATACACCTGGCTGCCGAAATCCTCGATACGTTTCATCAGCAGTTCCGCGTATTCACCGGCCGGGCGTGGCATGAATGGCGCACCGAAGCAGGTGGAAAAAGTGGGGTGTACGCCGGCTTCAGCGCCCAGCTCGGTGGAGCCAACGCGCGCTGTGTAACCGCTCAGGAAGTGGAACGCTGCCGCTTCCTTGGACAGGATGGAAACGGGAGGCAGCACGCCTGACACGTCACATGTCAGGAAAATCACGCATTTTGGTTCACCGCCATTGTTGGTGGTTGTGCGTTTCTCGATATGCTCCAGCGGGTAGCAGCAACGGCCGTTTTCGGTGAGGCTTGTATCGCAGTAGTCGGCGTGGCGGGCTTCGTCCAGAACCACGTTTTCAATGATTGCGCCAAAGCTGATGGCGTCCCAGATTACCGGCTCGTTTTTCTGGCTCAAATCGATGGTCTTGGCGTAACAGCCACCCTCGAGGTTGAACACCGAGCCTTTGGCCCAGCCATGTTCGTCATCACCGATCAGGTAGCGCTGCGGGTCCGCAGACAGGGTTGTCTTACCAGTGCCAGACAGGCCAAAAAACAGGGTGGTATCACCGTCTTCTCCCACATTGGCGCTGCAGTGCATGGGCATGACGTCTTTTTCCGGGAGCAGGAAGTTCTGCACGGAGAACATCGCTTTTTTCATTTCGCCGGCATAACGCATGCCCGCCAACAGAACTTTGCGCTGCGCAAAGTTGATGATGACCACACCATCAGACTGGGTGCCGTCGCGCTGCGGGTCACACTCAAAGCTGGCCACGTTCAGCACGTTCCACTCCGGTTTGCGGCCGCTGTTGAACGTGTCCGGGCGGATGAACATATTACGTCCGAACAAACCCTGCCAGGCCGTTTCAGTGGTCACTTTCACCGGGATGTAGTGATCGCTGTGTTCGCCAACGTGCAGGTGCGAGACAAAGCGGTCACGCTCTGAGACATAGGATTCCACGCGATCCCACAGGGCATCGAACTTGTCGCTGTCAAAAGGGCGGTTGACGCTGCCCCAGTCGACGCTGTCTTCCGTGCTGGGCTCGCGCACGATGAAGCGGTCCGCAGGAGAGCGACCGGTGCGCTTGCCTGTGGTGACCAGCAGGGCGCCGGAGTCGGCAAGGATGCCTTCGCCACGCAGCAGCGCTTCTTCAACCAGCTGGGAGGCCGCCAGGTCGGTATATTCCTGGGCAGTCGGGATATCTACGGTCATGGTGTGTCCTGTCAATTCTGGCGCGGTAGCAGGATGACTCATCCGGCGCCTTTTCTCTGGCTTTTGGGGGGCGTAATTATGTCAGAATCGCGGCATTTTGCGAAATATATCGGGCATAATTTCGGCGAATTTCGCCTATCGCGACTGTTAGTGCAGGATTCTCTCTCGTTCGGCCTGAAGAATGTCGGTCAGATCATCGGCGCTAAAGCGGTATTGCTGGTTACAGAATTCACAGTCCATGGTGATACTGCCCTGCTCCTCCAGTAGTTGCGCCACTTCGGCGGGGTTCAGTGCAGACAGGGCATTGCGCGTTCTTTGCGCTGAACAACTGCAATGAAATTGCACGGCCCGGCTGTCAAACAACCGCACAGGATCCTGATGGTAGAGTCGGTATAACAGGCGTGCTGCGGGTAAGGTCAGTAATTCCTCCGACGTAACGGTAGCGGCCAGAGAACAGGCATGTTCCCACTGTTGCTGGCGTTCACCGTTGTCAGTTGTGAGTTGGCCGGGAAGCTGTTGCAGTAATAAACCGCCCGCCTGCTGATCGTCAGCGGACAGCCACAGGCGAGTGCCCAACTGCTCTGATTGTTCAAAATAGCCGTCCAGGCAACGCGCCAGCGACTCACCTTCCAGTGGCACGATGCCCTGGTAGCGCTTGCCTCGCAGTGGGTCTATGGTGATTGCCAGATGTCCATTGTGCAGCAGTTGTTCAAAGCGTTGAGAGCGCGCCTGTTGCGCGCCGCGCGCAATCGCGCGGATATTCAGATCGTGATCGCACTCCACCATGAGTAGCGGGATTTCGCCCTCCGAGCGCGCCTGCAGTATGAGCTTGCCCTCGAATTTAAGGGTAGTACTCAACAGCACAGACGCCGCCAGGAACTCGCCGATGAGCAGCTTCACACCCGGCGCATAAGCATGCAGCCCGACAATGTCGCGGTAGGCTTTGTCCAGTGAGACGGTCTCTCCGCGGATATCGGCATTATCAAACAGGAAGCGCGTCGCGCTATCGATGATTTTCAAGTCGGATGTTTCAGTCATGGTCTGTATTGTAATGCAATGTAGTGGTGGAGGTAGAGCAATCCTGCCCGGTTTAACCTGCGTACAGTTTGCACAATGCCCGTACAGGTTCAGTAAATGATCCCATGCCGCTTAATTTCCATGATACCGATGGCAGCGAGTCGAATTGGGATTAAAGTGGCAGCCTGCCCGTGGCGCGAGGGCTATATTCGTTCAGCATAAGGAGAGTAATGTGAGATTCAGTTTTCAGGTTGGCATGTGTGAGCCCGATCATTACCTGCCGTTGGCGCAGGCAGCAGAGCAGGCTGGCTTTGATGGTATCGCTGTGTCGGACAGTATCTGTTACCCGCAGGAGGCCAGCTCCAAGTATCCCTACAACAAGGACGGTAGCCGCGAGTTTCTGGAGAGCGTCCCTTTCGTCGAAAGCCTGATCTCTGTCGCTGCGATGGCGGCCGTGACCGAGAAAATACGCTTTGCCACGTTTGTCTACAAACTGGCTGTGCGCCAGGCCCCCGTCGTTGCCAAGCAGGTACAGGGTATCCAGGTGCTGTCGGGTAATCGCTTTGATTTTGGTGTGGGCATCAGCCCCTGGGAAGAAGATTTTGCGGTCTGTGACGTGCCCTGGGAGAAACGCGGTAAACGCTTCGACGAGCAGATAGAAATCCTGCGCGGGCTGGAGGGTGGTGAATTTTTCGGTTTCGAAGGTGAAATGCACCATATGCCGGCCAATAAGATGTGCCCGGTTCCAACAGCCCCGACGTCCATGCTGATTGGTGGCCACGCTGAGCCAGCCCTGAAACGTGCAGCACGGGTGGGTGACGGGTGGATGTGCGCCGGTGCTGACACCGAGCAACTGCAGGCTTATATCCGGCGCATCAATCAGTTGCGTGCAGAGTACGGTACTGAAGACAGGACGTTTCGGATATTCACTACTGGTCAGGATGCCTTCACCAAAGAGGGGATCGAGCGTCTGGAGACGATAGGCGTAACCGATGTCGTTATTGGTTTTCGCAATGTCTACGAGATGGAGCCGGATAAGTCCCTGGATGAGAAAATTGCCATGCTGAACTGGTATGCGGGGGAATTCATCAAGTCCTGAGTCAGCGCGTGTCCCATTGGGCGTGTGTGGCCGCAAGGTTCATCGTTCTGGTGGTGTCACAGTGGCCGTATAAACTATACTGGGTGTAACGCAGCGAGGATGTTACATGGCCGGATTCAGACTAACCAAAGCCTACACTATGCCCAAGGAAGAGCTGCGAGAGGCTGCGCAAGGGCTGGCCAACAGTCTCGAGAAACAGCATGGGGTGCGCTCGCGCTGGGATGGCGATACTGTGCGAATCAAGGGTGCCGGGGTTGATGGCATGATGTCGTTTCACGATGGCCTTATCGACGTGTCAGTGCGTCTGGGCCTGCTTACCTCTATGTTCGAACCCGTGCTGCGCGAAGAAGTGCAGCGTTATCTCGATACTCACGTCACCTGAGAGTCGCACTCACCGCAATATATGTACGTCCTGCAGAGGGTCGCTGCGGTTTATCTGTTCAAAAAACTCCTCAGCCATCGCTTTACTGCGTTCAATACAGGTTTCCCAGTACGCGACCCGTTCTTCGTAGGGCAGCCGGGTAAAATCTGATCGGTCGGGAATCTTGCCCTGTGGCAACTCGGCAATAAACGGTTCGCTGGGGGATAACAGCACCAGGTCGTCTATGGGTCTTGAGTGCGCCTCCGCCCTTCGCCACGGTAGAAATTTATCAAACCAGCCCGGAATAAGCGTGGCGCTGAAGTGGGGATAGAGTATCAGGCCGTGGCCGCGATATTGGGATAAGTCAAAATGGTAGTCGATAATGCCGCCATCCCAGTACTGCCCGGGCGGAGCGCCGGGAATGTTCCGCTCGCCCGTCAAAACAAATGGAATAGCGCCGCTGGCATGCAAGGCTGCAGCAACGCTGTTTTCCTGCAGCTCGCTGAAACAGGTATTGAAGTCCTGCATTGCCAGCAGGGGTCGCGGTGTTGTTTGGCTGTGAAAAACCACACGCTGGAAGTGCAGTTTTAACAGGTGTCGACTCACGCTGTTGCCCAATGCGGCAGCGCCCATGCCGGTGGCCAGCAGCGGTGATGAACTCGCGGCGGCGGGCCCTCTTCCTCGCGCTGTCACGATGTGGGTCTGGATGCGCGGATGTTGCAAAATCTGTCTGGCACCGTCTTGCTGCAGCACGTCCTGCAGCGTCTTGAGACTCACTGCGCTGACCTCGGCGACGCTTGGTTTGCCCGCATAGTTCTGGTGCAGGTAGGCATGCTCAAGTCGATTGATAGCGGCAACAGGGTCACTCTGCGCAAGGCAGGCGTGGCGCCAGGAGCCGATGGATGAACCCAGGGCAGACAGAGGATGTTGTCCACGCTGCAGGAAATCACCAAATAGCAGACGATCCAGCTGCCCCAGAATAAACCATTTAGGCCCGCCCGAAGCGCCCAGTAGTAAGTCGAAATGATCCGGCGACCAACCTTCGCGGCCGATACGGTCAGCCGCGTTGCGGCCCATATGAATGGAGAGCGCTCTGGTCGCTGTCCTAGTCACCGCCGCGCACCTCTTTGGGAGTGCGCCCGGTCCACTTCTGGTAAGCGCGCCGGAAGTTTGAAGAATCATTGAAGCCCACCATGTAAGCGATGCTGGACAGCGGCAGCCGCGTATTCTGCAGATATCGCGTGGCATGCTCAGCGCGGACCTGGTCCAGCAACCGCTGGAAGGATTTGCCCTCTTCATCCAGCCTGCGCCGATAAGTGCGCGGGCTGAGGTTCAGCATCTGCGCGATCTGCGGCATCTGCGGGTACTGGCCCTCAAGCTTGCGCAACAGTCGCAAGGTTTGTTCTGCGACTGAATTCTCTCCCTCAAGGTCTGCCAGCAGTCGCGCGCATTCGGCCTCGTAGAGTGTTCGCAATGCAGGATTGGATGCCGGCAAAGGCGCGTCCAGTAGCGTTCTGGGAAACGCAATGCGCCCACGCACACAGTCGAAATGTACATCGTCTCCAAACACTTCGTGGTAAAGGTCATCGTAGCGCGGGCGCGGGTAGGGCGCTTCGATATGCAGTGCCAGTTCCTGAGTATCCAGCACGCCGCGCAGCGTGTTCAGCAGCGCACCGTACAACAGCTCGTAGCTGAACTCGGGGGGCGTGTCAGTCGGGTTGCTCATCACAGTGAGGACACACTGCTCGTTGACGATGTCACACTCCAGGTTCAATGCCGGTGCCAGCAGGTGATAGTACTTGAGAAAAAGGTCCATCATCTGGCCCAGATCCCGGCAGGTCATGAAGGCCTGTCCGAGCACGGCATGGGCGCTGAGATTGAGATTAAGGCCCAGTTTCAAGCCCAGCGCTTCATCGCCTGTCAGCCTGCGTGCATTGCTGACCAGCCGCGCAAAATCGGCGTCGTTGACGCGCGCACCGATAGCGTCAATGCCTGATTCTGCCAGCGTAGTGCCCTCCAGCAATGACTCGCGATCACAACCGCGGTTTTCCACCATATCGATCAGGATAAGAACGTACTGTGCAGGTGTGCTGGGAGTTGGCATGGGCCTATTTGGCCACAAATGACCATAAAATGACAAGACTTTACCTTGTTGGGTGTTTTTCGATCACGCATAGTGCTGGCAGGTGAAAACAAGGGAGTCATCGCAATGAAAGTAGAATGGACCGAAAACACACCCCGCAAGATTCAACATTTTCCTGGCGCAGACTACCCCAAGGAGAACCCGGATCTTGAGGATGTTCTTACCGGGGCTGATGCGGATTACATCGCCGAGATTTTCCAGACACCGCTGACCGGTTCCTATAACTGGGATTACCAGATCCAGGATGACCGCATCAAGAAACTGTATGACCTGGGCAAACAACTGAATTGGGACCCCGAGATGGACATCGATTGGGACCGTCCCTGGCCCGATGAGGTACGCCAGCCGGAGATGATGAATCTGCACGAGTACGAGCCTTATCTGGCGATGGATGAAAAAACCCGGGCGGAATTCTGGCTGCATATGAATGCCTGGAGCCTCAGCCAGTTCCTGCATGGAGAGCAGGGCGCGCTGCTGGTTGCGTCACAGTTATGTTCCTGCGCGCCAACGCTGAATGCCAAGCTGTATGCGGCCTCTCAGACCTTTGATGAAGCGCGTCACGTGGAGGTGTTCAACAAGTACCTGCAGCAGCGTATTGGTGTGATGTACCCGATCAACACCCATCTCAAAAGCATTATCGACAAGATTCTCACCGACGCGCGCTGGGACATGAAATTCATCGGCATGCAGATCGTGATTGAGGGTCTGGCGTTGTCGGCCTTTGCCACCACGCGGGAAACCACACCCGATCCGGTATTGAAGGACGTGGTCTATCTGGTGACCCGCGATGAAGCACGGCATGTGACCTTCGGCGTGAACTATCTTGAAGAGTTCGTGAAGACCCTGTCAGACGAGGAGCGTGAAGAGCGCGCCCAGTTTGCCTACGAGGCCTGCGTGGTGAGCCGTGAGCGTTTGGTGGCGACAGACGTGTTCCGCCATTTTGGCTGGGACGTGGAAGAGGCGCGCTTGCAGGTGCTCGATGGCTTTGTCATGTCCACCTTCCGCAATCTGTTGTTCCAGCGAGTGATACCCAACCTGAATCGAATCGGCCTGCTGACCGACAAGATCCGCCCCAAGTTTGAAGAGCTAGGTATCCTGGATTATGAGAATCTGGCGACTGATGGCGATATCGACTGGTCTGCCCTGGAGCGGCCTCTGGATACCGAAGAAGCGCAGTCACATGAACAGAGTATGCTGGCGGAATTCGCCAAGGAGCATGAAAAACAGGAGGCCGCAAAGGCCGGAGCATCCGCCTGCTGTTAGGCGTTGCGATAGCGCATAAAAAAGCCGGCTGACAAGCCGGCTTTTTTGTATCGGCAGAAACTATGCAGACAAGGCTTTAACCTTGGCATTCAGGCGGCTTTTATGACGCGCTGCTTTGTTCTTGTGAATAATGCCTTTATCAGCCATGCGGTCGATCACGGGTACGGCGCTGGCGTAGGCTGCTTTAGCTTCGTCAGCGTTGCCGCTGCCGATTGCCGCGTTGACTTTCTTGATGTTGGTGCGGACCAGAGAGCGCAGGCTGGCGTTGTGATTGCGACGCTTTTCGGCCTGACGTGCACGTTTCTTGGCTTGTGGTGAGTTGGCCACTGTTGAATACCTCTGTTGGAGTCAAATTCAGGAGGCGCGATTATTCACATTAGCCCTGCGCTTGTCAACCGGCGGCCCGCTGGTGAGCGGCGGTTGCGCTGGGTTATACTAATGCCTATTAGTGATTAACACCTCTTTCTCTCTACCAGAACGACCGGCCATGCCGGCACTACGGCGAACAGCATGGAAAACCCGGTACCCAGAGCAGACCCGGCAACAGGCACGGCAGAGCGTATTCTCGATGCCGCTGAAGATCTTTTTGCAGAGAAGGGCTATAGCGCCACGTCGTTGGGTGATGTCGCAGACAGGGTCGGCATACGCTCGCCCAGCCTGTACAACCATTTCCGCAATAAAGAGGCCTTGTATGAAGCCGTGCTGGAACGGCTGCTGAGCGACTTCAGTGCGCCGCTGGACGAGCTTAATAGCGCGCCGGTCACCTATGAGCGTATTTTTCGATGGCTCGAGACCATCGTGCGCCAGCACCATGGCAACCCCAACCTGGCCAGGTTATTGCAGCACGCTGCGCTGTCCGGGGGGCCGCATACCAATATGATCATCGAGCGACTGTTTCGGCCCATGTTCACTTCCGACGGCATGATTGAGGGTGAGGCGATCGCCGTGTTCGGCGATGGTGGCCTGCAGCCCTGGGCTGTCATGGCTTTTAATAACCTGGTGATGTCTTATGTCACCATGGCCCCGATGTACCGTGACCTGTTGGGAGAAGACCCGTTCAGTGAGGCGGCCCTGGAAAAACAGCTCAACCTGATCAAGATGTTGTTCCATGCAGCAGTTGAATACAGGAGCGAATGACGCAGCGTCACGTTGTCCTGCTAATCTGCGCATTCTGTGAATAGTCTGGAGAGTACCTGAAGCGATGTTAAATACCGACGCGATCCATATCTGGCGAGAGCCCGATGGCGATTATCACATTGAATGGGAGGCGACCCACCCTGACACCAAAGTCGTGGTGGAGCCGCTGGCAGAGGGCGGCAACCTGCGCGCGCACTACCCAGCCTCGCCTCACTCCTCGGTACGTTTTTCCGGCCTGGCGCCGGGCGCGCGACACTACTTCAGGCTGCGTGATCAGCATGGGACTCAGGTGACTGCCACGGAGCGCAGGCTGGGTATGCAGGGCACTCCCAATTTTCGCGACTTCGGGGGTTATCGCACGGAAGCCGGCCGGATGGTGAAGTGGGGCTATCTTTTCCGCTCGGGCCAGTTATCAAATCTGAGCGAGCAGGATATTGGCCTCCTGAGCAGCCTCAACATTGATCTGGTATGCGATTTTCGTCGGGTCGAGGAGCAGCAAAACGATCCCAGTCGGCTGCCACTCAAGCGTCCCCGTGTGGCGAGCCTGCCGATTATTCCCGGCAGTAATAGCAGCTTCCTGGAGCAGGCAGGAGAGAGTTGGGGAGGGCGTCAGGCCATGTACGACTTTATGGTCGACATCAACCGCGATTTTGCAGAGGCTCAAACAGCAACTTATGCGCGTATGTTTGCGGAAATCCTGGCGCTGCAGGATACCCGCCTGCTGGTGCACTGCGCAGCTGGCAAGGATCGCACCGGTTTCGCAGCGGCGATCATACTGCTGGCTCTGGGTGTTCCCCGTGAGGTAGTAATGCGCGACTATCTGCTCACCGCGCGCTTTTTTGATCCGCAACTCGAACTGGAGCGCATCAAGAAGAAATATGCGATGGAGCAAATGGATGCAGAGTCGGTGATGCCAATGCTTGAAGTGCATGAGGCGTATCTGGCATGCGCCTTACAGGCGATCGATCGTGAATATGATTCCATCGAAGCCTATCTGGCCGAGCAGTTGGGTGTGGGTGAACCTGAGGTGAAAGAGTTACAGCGCCGCTATCTCGATTGACCGGTGCTGTCGGGCACGGCTGCTGGCAGTGCAGCAGTCATACCCGTTTTTTTCAGAATGCCTGTTGACCAGGGCGCTTATCAATTAGGACGCTTTGCACGCCGCCTTTGCCGCTTTGATCTGCTTCTTCTCGCAATCAGTGCTGGTAGCATCGCCCACACACCATTTACGGCGATTGTCCCAGACTGTCAGGTCGACTTTCTTGCCATTTGAGCATTTTACGCTGTACCGGGCATAGGGTGTTCCGTCGCTGGTTTCAGCGTTGGCCTCAAATACAATGCTGGTCGGTTTGGCGGCGAAGCTGGCGGCGGAAAAAGCCACCATGGCAGCAACGGCTGCACTCTTGATAATGTTCATCACAATTTCCCTTTGAGTTTCACTATGGATAGTCCGTTCACAACCATGGTCGGGGTCGCGAAGGAGGACGCTATTATAGCCCCTGATGTGATGCCAAAAGGGTTACAGATTGGTAACTATTTGGGAAAACTGGTAACAAAGTCGACGCGAAAAGCGGCTTTCAACGATAAGACTTTGATTTATAGATGTTATTTTTGGGTTTCATTGGTGTAAATAAGGAACATTAACTATAAGTAATGTTCCTGGGGTAACACGTTCAGGTAGTCAGGCGAGCAGGATCAGGATCCACCCCACTACGGCAAGTAGCAGTGCCTGACCCGCTTTATCAAGTTGGGCAAGGCCGTAGAGGTAGGCCAGAGGCGGTAGAAAGATAGAGCACAAGCCCCATGCGTAGTCTTCTTTCCAGGCTACGATAATCAACAACACCCAGCTCGCCAGCAAAGTGGCTGCGCCATAGGTGACTAGAGTGGCTGCGCCTGCGTCCATGTGACCTCCGAAGATCAATAGTCAGTTGTAATGGTGGTTTGAAAACCGGCAGCAGATTAGCAGAAAGCCCCGATCAAGTCAGCGTGAAATACGTGTATTGTTGACGCCGGACCTCACAGGGACCCGTTATGAGTGCCGCTTTACGGCCGCCAATGGTGTCTTCTGGCGGATGACTAAAAAGGTGTTTTTGGTTAAGGTGTCGTGTCTTTTTGCCCAGAGTATTTCCGCTTGAACGATCCCTATGCCGATATTCGTCCCTATCGCGATGAGGAAGTGTCTGATGTCCTTAACCGCTTGCTGCGCGACCCTGAGTTCCTGACCACGATTACCGCATTTCGCCTCGGCCGATTTGCCGCCCTGTCACCGATACTGCGACCGCTGGTGCGCTGGTTGTTGGCGGGTGAAGTGCGCAAGGTTCGGGATGTGCGCAGCATGCAGAATCTCATCGAGCGGTATATGGATCGCATGATCGAATCAACCGCAGCGGGCTTTAGTGTGTCCGGGCTGGAGTCACTTGATGCATCCCGCGCTTACCTGTTTATCAGCAACCATCGTGATATTGCGATGGATCCGGCGTTCACCAATTATGCGCTGCACAAGAATGCCCGCGATACGGTGCGTATCGCGATAGGGGATAACCTGCTCACCAAACCCTGGGTGTCTGACCTGATGCGACTGAACAAGAGCTTTATCGTAAAGCGCTCCGTCAGTGGCCCGCGAGAACTGCTGGCAGCGTCAAAAAAACTGTCCAACTACATCCGGTTTTCTGTCAGCGAGGAAAATGCGCCGGTGTGGATAGCGCAGCGCGAGGGCAGGGCAAAAAACGGGGTGGATCGTACTGAGCCTGTGGTTATCAAAATGTTGTCGATGAGTCGTGACAAGCAGTCACAGGGTTTTGGTGAACATATCGCCAGCCTGGGCATCGTTCCTCTGGCGATATCCTATGAGCTGGATCCCTGTGACGCCCTGAAGGCGAAAGAGCTGCACCAACTGGCGACAACCGGTAAGTATGAAAAGGGCGAGCAGGAGGATGTGGCTTCAATCGGGGCGGGCATTGCGGGCAACAAGGGGCGCGTGCATGTGTCTTTTGGCACGCCACTGGGCGCTGAATTCGAGACACCTGATGCCGTTGCCGCCGAGATTGATCGGCAGGTGATAGCGCTTTACTGCCTGCACCCCACCAATGTGTACGCCTATCGGCAGCTGCACGGTCGCGAGGTCCCCGGTAATCTCTATCTGGAGGACGGGGATTGCACCGAGGCGGATTTCAACGCCCGTATCGCGTCCTTGCCGGAAGAGCATCGACCCTATGCGCTGGCCATCTATGCCAATGCGGTGGTCAGCAAGCTGGCACAGGCAGCGGAGTCTTCTGCCACTTGCTAAGCGACGTCATCAAGGACAGGATTCGCGCAGCTTACGCAGCAATCATCGAGGCGAAATCGCTGACAGCGCGCTGGGGACAGCGGCAGATGATCGCGGAAATTGCCAATACCCTGTCACGTATCCCCGGGCCCGGTGAGGGGGCGGCAAGCGCTCCAGCTGTTTGTGTGATTGAGGCCGGCACTGGCACAGGCAAGACGATCGCCTACGCCGTGGCGGCCATTCCGCTGGCACAGGCACTCAATAAACGGCTGGTCGTGGCGACCGCCACAATTGCCCTGCAGGAGCAGTTTGTTAATAAGGACCTGCCCGATATTCGCAAGCACAGCGGGCTGGATTTCACCTTTGCACTGGCCAAGGGCCGCAGGCGTTACGTGTGCCTTTCCAAACTGGATCGCATGACCGCCCAGGGCGATGACGGAGCCGGTGTATTACCGTTTTATCCCGATGAAGTCGGCGCTCCCAATGCTGCCGAAGCACAGCCGGTTTATGACGGCATGCTGGATGCGTTGGGCCGCGGGCAGTGGGACGGTGATCGCGATAACTGGCCGGCGACGATTGCTGATGACGTCTGGTTCGGGGTCACCACCGATCACAGCCAATGCAGCGGAAGGCGCTGTCCCAATGTGAGCCAGTGCAGTTTCTATCGCGCCCGCGACGAACTCCAGAGTGCTGATATTATCGTTACCAATCATGATCTGACCCTGTCGGATCTGGCCCTCGGTGGCGGTGCGATTCTTTCCGCACCGGAAGACAGTATCTATGTGTTTGATGAGGGGCATCATTTGCCCGATAAAGCGCTGTCTCATTTCGCCAGCTTTTGCCGACTGCACAGTACAGTGCAGTGGTTACAGGACAGCAAGAAGTTACTGGCGCAGTCGGCCCCGGCACTGGCATCGTTGCAACCCCTGCAGCGGCCCTTGCAAACAATGCCGGCTGACATGGATGCCGCCGCAGACGCTCTGCAGGTCGCTGAGCAGACAGTTGCAGCCTTGTTTGAAAACGCTGACATCGACGATAGCCGCGACGATCAGCAGCTGCGCTTTGAGCATGGGCTGGTACCCGCCGGCCTGCAGTCTGTTGCCATAACGCTGGTGGGCCATTTCCAGACACTGGCGGGTGGTCTGGCACGTATGGAAGCCGTGCTGGAAGAAGCGCTGGAGGATGATTTTTCCGGCCTCGACAAGTCGCTGCTGGAAACCTGGCATATCAACATCGGGGGCATGGTCGGCCGCGCGGAAAGCACGCTGGCGCTATGGCAGGAGTACTCGGTGTCTGGCGAGGGAGAGCTTCCCCCCAAAGCCCGCTGGATTACCTTGCTCAATAGCGGCGGTCAGTTCGGTTTTGATTTGCGCTGCAGCCCGGTTCTGGCGGCGGATATCCTGCAGGATTGCCTGTGGTCGCGCGCGGCCGGCGTGATTGTCACCTCCGCAACCATTACGGCGCTGAATTCCTTTGAACGATTCATTCTGCACTCGGGCGCGCCGCGTGAGGCCGCCTACAAGGTGGTTGCAAGTCCGTTTGACTATAGCCGCGCCGTATTCAGTGTACCTGCGATGGCGTGTGAGCCGGGCGACGCGGTAGCACATACCGCTGAACTGATAGAGCAGTTACCGCAGATTGTCGATCAGCGCGAAGCCAGTCTGGTCCTGTTTTCATCGCGCCGGCAAATGCTTGAGGTATACCAGGGGGTTAGCGCAGTGTTCGCTGAAGGGATCCTGATGCAGGGTGATTACAGCAAGCAGGAGATCCTGCGGCGGCATCGCGAAGCTGTTGATGCGGGGCGCGGCAGCGTTATTTTCGGGCTGGCCAGTTTTGCCGAGGGCGTAGATCTGCCGGGTGATTACTGTCGCCACGTCGTCATTGCCAAGATTCCCTTTGCCGTTCCCGACAGCCCGCTGGAAGCCGCGCTGGCCGAATGGGTTGAGGCACAGGGGCGTAATCCTTTCATGGAAATCAGTGTGCCTGATGCAGCGCTGCGCCTGGTACAGGCCAGTGGCAGGTTGTTGCGCACGGAGGCAGATAGCGGCAGAGTCACGCTGATGGACCGGCGCATAGTAACGCGCCGTTACGGTCGCGCGATTCTTGATTCACTGCCGCCCTTTACACGCGAATTGTCCTGAGGAGACCTGTATGCAAACCGAAGTCGCCGCTGTGCTGATCGATATTGAAGCTCATCTGCGCCAGCTGGGGCAGTGGGACAAGATTCCTCCACCACCCGATGCCCTGCAATCACAGGAGCCTTTCTGCATTGACACCTTGACCTTGCCGCAATGGCTGCAGTTTGTCTTTTTACCGACGCTATATCGCATGCTGGAAGAGGGTGCTCAGCTGCCGCAACGGTGCGGCATCGCGCCGATGGCAGAGGAGTATTACCGTGGATCCGGGCTTGCCACTGAGTCGCTGATTGGCGCTCTGGAACAGGTGGATCAGCTGCTGTCAGATGACGAAGCGCAGTAAGGGGTTTCCGGATAACCGGGAAGTGGGCTTTTCGGCCACGTCTGTGATGTAAAAAAGCAGGCAGCCTCGAAAGACTGCCTGCTGTAGTGCGAAACGGCGCGAGTCAGATGCGCTCGATCACCGTCGTAATACCCTGCCCCAGACCAATACACATGGTGGAAACGCCCAGCGTCAGGTCGCGGTCCTGCATCACCGTCAGCAACGAACCGGTAATACGCGTGCCGGAACATCCGAATGGATGGCCCAGTGCGATAGCGCCACCGTGCACGTTCACCTTCTCTTCCATGTCATCCAGCAGCTCAAGATCTTTCAGTACGGGCAAAGCCTGTGCTGCAAAGGCCTCGTTGAGCTCAACCATTTCAATATCTTTCATGGTCAGCCCCAATTTCTTGAGTGCTTTCTGGGTGGAAGGTACCGGGCCGTAGCCCATGATGGATGGGTCAACACCGGCCAGGGCCATACCTTTAACGCGAGCGATAGGGGTGAGGCCGAGCGCCTGAGCCTTCTCAGCTGACATCATCAACATTGCAGAGGCGCCATCTGAAATCTGCGATGAGGTGCCTGCGGTCACGGTGCCGCCGTTCGGGTTAAACGCCGGGGGCAATGACGCCAGACCTTCCATTGTGGTTTCGGGGCGAATGGTTTCGTCGTGTTCTACCAGCGTCAGCGCGCCGTCGGCATCGTGGCCTTCGACGGGAATGATTTCCCGGGCGAACTTGCCTTCAACGGTGGCTTTGTGCGCCAGTTGGTGCGAACGGTAACCCAGCTGATCCTGCTGCTCGCGGCCAATGCCGTGCAGCAGCGCCAGGTATTCAGCGGTCATACCCATCATGCCCGCGGCCTTCGCCACGTTCAGGCCCATACGCGGATTGGGATCAACCTGGTCCATCATCGGCAGGTGACCCAGGTGCTCGACGCCCCCCACCAGATAGACATCGCCAAGTCCTGCCATGATGTTGGCCGCTGCTGTTTGCAGCGCCGACATGGACGAGCCGCACAGGCGGTTGACCGTCTGTCCGGGAATGGTGAAGGGCAGTTGCGCGGTGAGGATCAGGGCGCGACCCAGGTTCATGCCCTGTTCGCCGCGCTGTAATACACAGCCCCAGATCAGGTCATCGATTTCAGCCGGATCCAGCGCCGAATTGCGCGCCAGTAATCCCTTGATAACGCCGACAGAAAGATCGTCGGCTCTCACGTTGCGAAAGCAACCATTCTTGGAGCGGCCCATCGCGCTGCGGGCGTAGTCTACAATGACTGCGTCTCTTGGATTCAAACTCACAGTAATTCTCCTTTATACCCGTTGCTCAATAGTAGGTTTCGCCGGCAGCCAGTTTAGCTTTCATGCCGTCGGTCAATTCGTAGGTTTTGCCCAGGTGTGCGAACTTTTCCGAGGCTTCGGCGATGTGTGCCAGGCCAACCGTATCCATCCAGCGGAACACGCCACCGCGGAAGGGTGGGAAACCAATACCGTACAGCAGCGCGAGATCGGCTTCAGCGGCCGTGCCGACAATGCCTTCTTCCAGGCAGCGCGCCAGCTCGGTGCACATCGGCAGCATCATGCGCGCAATAATATCTTCGCGCTCGAACTCGGTGCGTTCGGCAGTGATAGAGTCAATCAGCTTGTAGGTCTCTTCGCTGGCCGTCTTTTTGGGCTTGCCGCGCTTGTCGGGAATGTACTCGTAGAAGCCCTTGCCATTTTTCTGGCCGTAGCGCTCGTTATCAAACATCACTTCCGTCGCGGTCTTGAAATCCAGCGTCATGCGGTCAGGGAAGCCCTCCGCCATGACTTCGCCGGCATGCACGCCGGTGTCTATTCCGACAACATCCAGCAGATAAGCGGGCCCCATCGGCCAACCCCAGCGCTCCATCACCTTGTCGATCGCCTGGAAGTCGGCGCCGTCGCGCACCAGCTTGGAAAAGCCGTCAAAGTAGGGGAACAGCACACGGTTCACCAGAAACCCTGGGCAATCCTTGACCACAACAGCCTTCTTGCCCATTTTGTTGGCGTAAGCCACTGTGCGAGCAATAGCGGCGTCTGAGCTTTTCTCACCTCGGATCACTTCTACCAGTGGCATTGCATGCACCGGGTTGAAAAAGTGCATGCCGCAGAAATTTTCCGGACGCTCCAGCGCTTCTGCCAGGTAGGTGATTGAGATAGTCGAGGTATTGGAGGCCAGTACGGCATCATTGCTGATGTGTTTCTCTGTTTCGGCCAGTACGGCGTGCTTCACCTTGGGGTTCTCAACGACCGCTTCAACAACAATATCCACGTCTTCGAAACCGGCGTAGGTCAATGTTGGATCGATGTTGTTCAGCACCTCACCCATTGCATCGGGTGTCATGCGGCCGCGCGATACACGCTTGGCCAGCAGCTTGTTGGCCTCATTGAGGCCAAGGTCCAATCCGGCCTGCGCGATATCCTTCATTTTGATTGGCACGCCCTTCAACGAGCTCTGGTAGGCGATGCCGCCACCCATGATGCCGGCGCCCAAAACGGCCGCCCGTTCAATCTTCTTGTCCGCTTTCTTTTCCCACTCCTTGGCCTTTTTGCCCAGCAGTTGATCTGCCAGGAATACGCCCACCAGAGCGGTTGCAACGTCAGTGGTGGCGAGTTCGGCGAAGCCGTCGGCTTCCACGTTCAAGGCATCTTCAAGGCTCATGCCGCGCGCTGCTTCGATAACATCAACGACTTTGACGGGTGCCGGATAGTTTTTGCCCGCCTGCTGCGCCACCATTGATTTGATGGTAAAGAAGGCCATCATCGCCTCGGTATCGTTCAGCGGCAGCGGGCTGCTTTTCGCCTTGCGACGACCTTCGTATTCCAGTTTGCCGTCAATGGCGCCCTGTAATGTGGTCATGGCAATGTCGCGCAGTTGCTCGGGCGGCGCCACGGCATCCACGGCACCCGCCTTGAGAGCATCGTCTGCCCGCTGGTCTTTTGCAGTGGCAATCCACATCACGGCTTCGTCGACACCGATGATACGCGGTAGTCGCACAGTGCCGCCCCAGCCGGGCAAAATTCCGAGTTTGGTTTCTGGCAGGCCGACTTTTGCCGCAGTGCTCATCACCCGAAAATCGCAGGCCAGGCAGATCTCAAGACCGCCGCCCATGGCAAAGCCATTGATCGCGACACAGCTGGGGTAGGGCAGGTTCTGCAGACGGTTGAAATTGGTGTTGTTGGTCGCGGTGAAAGGCTTGATTTCGTCTTTCGATGAACCGAACAGGCTGGTGAATTCTGTAATATCAGCGCCGACAATAAACACCGGCTTGGCGCTGGTTACCAGCAGGCCCTTGATGCCGCTTTCTGCTTCAAGCGCGTCCAGTGCCGCGGTCAGGCTGCTTACCGTGTTCTGGTCGAATTTATTGACGGATTCGCCTTTGAGGTCGAATGTCAGCTCGGCGATGTCGCCTTCCAGGCGTTTCACCGAGAGCGCGTCGCTCTGGTAGATCATATCGATGTCCTGTGTGGTTGAGTTGGGACCTTCCCGTGATCAGCCGCGTGTTGCTGCGTCATGACCGCGCGGGGCGGTCATTGTACAGCGCAACACCGGCGGGGGAAACGGAAAGTTGTCAGTGAATACATGCCGGTTTTTGAAGGCCGCTTGTTGCAGCCGCAAACTTTAACGACAGCATCGAGGGCGCAGGCAGCAGATACTGGTATTCTTTAGCACCTGCGCTTTACACGGTTTACTGAGGGCCTATGAGTAAAACAGAGCTGAACCCGTCTGTACGGACCTGTTCGCTGGCGTTCGATGGCGCCTTGTCGGGCTTGCAGATGCGTGTGCATGACACAACTGACGTGCACTTGTCTGAGACCATCGCCAGCACCGGTTTGTGGGAGCCGATGGAGACCGCCCTGCTGTTAAAGCTGCTACGGCCGGGCCAGGTATTTCTGGATGTGGGCGCCAATATTGGGTACTTCACGCTGTTGGCGTCTCGCCTGGTCGGACCGACCGGGCAGGTGCTGGCGTTCGAGCCGGAAGCTCTGAACTTCGACCTGTTGCAACAGAACTGTCATATGAACCACTGCGATAACGTGCATGCCTTTGCAGCCGCGCTGGGCACCGCGGCTGCGACGGGAAAAATCTACCTGAACGAGCTCAACAAGGGTGACCATTCGATTGTGCCGGGTGAGTCGGACCGCGCTAGCCAGGACATTGAAATACTGAATGGCACGCACGCTATCAGCCCGCTTTGCCAGCGGCTGGATTTCGTCAAGATCGATACCCAGGGCTATGAATGCGAGGTGCTGCGCGGCCTGCTGCCCCTGCTGCAGGCCAGCGCCGATCAGTTGCGAATGATCATCGAGTTTTCTCCGCTGCATCTGCACAGCGCCGGTGCCAGCGCCCGGGACCTGCTGGATCTGGTCGAGCAGACAGGTGCCATGAATCTGTATGTGATGGATGATCACAGTGGTGGTCTGTTACGCATGTCGCGCGGCGAGCTGGAGTCACTGGCCAGCCTTAGCCTCAATGATCCCGCCACCGGTGGGTATGCCAATCTGGTGGTGTCGTCGGCGCCTCTGGAGGACGAGCCGCAGCTGCACTGTGTGCGGGACCTGGGTATGTACGAAAGCGCATTGTCCTACCTGTTGCTGGCAAGTCGTTTGCAGTCCTGGGACGGTACGCGCTGTGCGGCGAGCGATTTTGACAGGGTGTTTTATCTGCCCCAGGGCTGGTCTTTACAGGAAGACTGGGGTCGATGGTCACTGGGGAAAACGTCCCGGCTAAAGTTTGTGCCAGCAACGCAGCTCGCTGTTGCTCCTGCAGCCGCCCTGCACATCAGGGGAAGGTACTATGCGGGTGGTGAACTTACCGCCGTTGAAATAAACGGACAGGCTATCGGCAGTTACGACCTCTCTGATTGCAAGCTGCCGTTGCCGCCTGAGTGCCTGCATGCGTCTGCTGTCACGATTGGCTTTGGTCACCATGAACCGGTAAGTCCTGCGTCGATCGGGGACGGTGACGATATGCGGGAGATCAAATTCGGGCTGGAATCGCTGGAGATTGTTACCTAGCGCAAGCGGCTGGCGGCGCGGGTGGGATGGTCTTGCGTAGCCACGGCCGGCAGTTAGTGCAGCACGCGATCAGATTGCATGTCTTCGCGCAGATCCTTGGACGAATCTCCGGCAGCGGCTTCCTGCGCCTGTATGTGGTTGCGCAGGCGAGCGACCACACTGGACATGACGTCTATGGTCTGGCTGATCTGATCCAGCGCGATCAGGATAGTCTCGGAATCCGGTGCTTGCTTGTCGCTGTCACTCATTGCGGTGTCCTCTATTGCAGCCGCTGTAAAACCAGGCGTTTCTTATCTTGTGCGCCCGGCGTTTCCCGATGAGGGAGACGCCGGGCTGGTGCCCATCAGTCCCAGTTGAGTGCGCCGCCAGTCTGGTACTCGATAACGCGTGTTTCGAAGAAGTTCTTCTCCTTGCGCAGATCCATGATTTCCGACATCCATGGGAACGGGTTTTGCGCGCCCGGGAATTGCTCCGGTAAACCGAGCTGTGCCAGGCGTCGGTTGGCGATGAAATGCAGATACTCTTCCATCATTGCTGCGTTCATGCCCAGCACACCGCGTGGCATGGTGTCGCGAGCGTATTCGATTTCCAGCTGGGTGCCCTCCAGAATCATCAGGATAGCCTCCTTCTTGAACTCTTCCGTCCACAGGTGCGGATTTTCCAGCTTGATCTGGTTAATGACGTCGATGCCGAAATTAAGATGCATCGACTCGTCACGCAGGATGTACTGGAACTGTTCAGCAACGCCGGTCATTTTGTTGCGGCGCCCCATCGACAGGATCTGGGTAAAACCGCAGTAGAAGAAAATGCCCTCGGTAACGGCGTAGAACCCGATCAGGTTGCGCAGCAAAGTCTGGTCGGTTTCCATCGTGCCGGTGGTGAAGGTGGGATCACTGAGCTCATGGGTATGGCTGATGCTCCACGCCGCTTTCTTGGCAACCGATGGCACCTCGCGGTACATGTTGAAGACCTCGCCCTCGTCCATGCCCAGCGACTCGATGCAGTACTGGTAAGCGTGCGTGTGGATCGCTTCTTCAAACGCCTGGCGCAGCAGGTATTGGCGGCATTCGGGGTTGGTGATCAACCGATAGATGGCCAGCACCAGGTTGTTCGCGACCAGCGAATCAGCCGTAGAGAAGTAGCCGAGGTTGCGCATCACGATACGGCGCTCGTCGTCGGTCAGGCCGTCTTTGTTGCGCCAGGTGGCAACGTCTGCCGTCATATTGATTTCTTGTGGCATCCAGTGGTTGGCGCAACCGTCGATGTACTTCTGCCATGCCCAGTCATATTTGAAGGGCACCAGCTGGTTGAGGTCAGCGCGGCAGTTGATCATCGCCTTTTCATCGACGGAAACACGGGCAGCGCCCATTTCCAGCTCTTCCAGCCCGGCCGTCAAGTCCAGGTTTTCCACCGCCTCAACGGCCAGTGCAACGTTTTCAGCGACTTCTTCTGGCACCACAACTGCCTCGCTGTCTGCAACGGTCATGGCAGCGCTGGGCTGGTGCGCTGCAGGCGTGACGACGGCGGCAGGTGCCGGTTGTTCAACTTCTGGCGCTTGTTCTGGCGCTCGCTGTGCAGCGGCCTCGGCAACCTGTGCCCTGGCGGATGCAGCGGCGGCGGCTGCAGGCGCGGTGTCTTCCTTGTGGTACTCATCCCAATTCAACATTGTTCTACTATCCCCTGACGGTTCTTTACGTGTGCAGTGTGTCTATCCAAATTCCTTGCAACTACCTTACTGGCAGGCCTCGCAGTCCGGATCATCCAGTGAGCAGGCCTGCGGCACTGGCGCCGGTGCAGGTGCAGCCTCGCGGGACACCGCGTTCAGCGTGCCGGTATCGATAGTGGACTTCTCGGTACCGGTTGCAGCCAGCGAGCGCAGGTAATAGGTGGTTTTCAGGCCGCTGTACCACGCCATGCGATAGGTGATGTCCAGTTTCTTGCCGTTGGCGTTGTTGATATACAGGTTCAGCGATTGCGCCTGGTCTATCCACTTCTGCCGGCGGCTGGCAGAGTCCACCAGCCAGCGTGGCTCTACCTCAAAAGCGGTGGCGTAAATCGCTTTCAGATCGCCCGGTACACGCTCGATGGCCTGCACGCTGCCGTCATAGTATTTGAGGTCGTTGACCATCACGCCGTCCCACAGATTGCGCGCCTTCAGGTCTTTCACCAGGTACGGGTTTACCACGGTGAACTCGCCGGACAGGTTCGATTTGACGTACAGGTTCTGGTAGGTCGGCTCTATGGATTGCGACACGCCGGTGATATTGGCAATCGTCGCCGTTGGGGCGATCGCCATCACGTTAGAGTTACGCATACCGGTGGTCTTTACAGATTCACGCAGGCTGTCCCAGTCCATGGTCTGGCTGCGATCGACCTGGATGTAGTCTGCGCCGCGCTGCTCTATCAGGCTCTCCAGGGAATCGATGGGGAAAATACCCTGACTCCACAATGAACCCTGAAAACTCGTGTAGGCGCCGCGTTCCTGTGCCAGCTTGTTGGATGCCTGGATCGCGTAGTAGCTGATGGCTTCCATGGATCTGTCGGCAAAGGTGACGGCCTCTTCTGAGCCGTAGGCCAGATGCTGCTTGTACAGCGCATCCTGGAAGCCCATCAGGCCAAGCCCTACTGGTCTGTGCAGCAGGTTGGAGTTCTTTGCCTGCGGCACTGAGTAATAGTTGATGTCGATGACGTTATCCAGCATGCGCACGGCGGTATCGACGGTGCGCTGCAGTTTTTCCAGATCCAGTCCGTTGTCACCGATGTGCTGTGGCAGGTTGATTGATCCCAGGTTACAAACGGCGATCTCGTCGGCATTGGTATTCAGGGTAATCTCAGTGCACAGGTTGGATGAGTGCACCACGCCGACATGCTGTTGCGGCGAACGCAGGTTGCACGGGTCCTTGAAGGTCATCCACGGGTGGCCCGTTTCAAACAGCATGCCCAGCATCTTGCGCCACAGGTTTTCAGCTTTGAGTGTCTTGAACAGCTTGAGCTGGCCATTGCGCGTCATTTCCTCGTATTCACAGTAGCGCTGCTCGAACGCCTTGCCATAGAGGTCGTGCAGATCTGGAACATCGTTAGGAGAAAACAGCGTCCAGTCACCGCCGTCAAAGACGCGCTTCATAAACAGGTCAGGAATCCAGTTGGCCGTATTCATGTCGTGCGTGCGGCGGCGGTCGTCACCGGTGTTCTTGCGCAACTCAACGAATTCTTCGATATCCATGTGCCAGGTTTCCAGGTAGGCACACACTGCGCCCTTGCGCTTGCCACCCTGGTTGACTGCGACGGCGGTGTCGTTCACCACTTTCAGGAAGGGTACAACGCCCTGTGATTTGCCATTGGTGCCCTTGATATAGGCACCCAGCGCGCGCACGGGTGTCCAGTCGTTGCCCAGCCCACCAGCAAACTTGGACAGCATGGCGTTGTCCTGGATGGCACCGTAAATGCCGTGCAGGTCATCGGGAACAGTGGTGAGGTAACACGAGGACAATTGCGGACGCAGCGTGCCTGCGTTGAACAGGGTCGGCGTGGAGCTCATGTAGTCAAACGAGGACAACAGTTGGTAGAACTCAATGGCGCGCGCGTTCTTGTCGTCTTCCTCTACTGCCAGGCCCATCGCCACACGCATAAAGAAGATCTGTGGCAGCTCAATGCGCACATCGTCACTGTGGATGAAGTAGCGGTCGTACAGGGTTTGCAGGCCCAGGTAAGTAAACTGCAGGTCGCGCTCTGGTAACAGTGCCTCGCCGAGCCGGACGAGGTCAAAGTCCAGCAGGGAAGGTGCCAGCAATTCCAGTTCAACGCCTTTGGCGATATAAGCCGGCAGTGCCTGCTTGTAGCGCAAATCCATGTCAGCCTGGGTGGCGCTGGTTGCAACCCCGAGGAAGTTCAATGCCTCGGCGCGCAGGTTGTCACACAGCAGTCGCGCAGACACGTAGGAGTAGTTGGGTTCTTTTTCAATCATGGTGCGCGCAGTGATCACCAGCGATGTGCTCAACTCGGTGGTGGTGACGCCGTCGTACAGGTTTTTCAGCGCCTGGTCGAGAATTTCGGATTCACTGACATCGCTCAGCCCCATGCAGGCTTCACTCACAATGGTATGCAGCCGGGCAAGATCCAGTGGCAGGCGGCTGCCGTCAGGCTGCACTACGGTGATGTTGCCGGCAGCTTCCTGCGTCGCGGGTGACAGCGCCTGTTTTGCGGCGCGTTTGCGTGCCTGCTCTTCACGGTAGATCACATAGTCACGTGCGATTTTGTGCTCTCCGGCGCGCATCAGCGACAGCTCTACCTGGTCCTGCACATCTTCAATGTGAATGGTGCCACCGGAGGGCATGCGACGCTGGAACGTCGCAGCAACCTGCTCTGTCAGCTTGGCGACCGTCTCATGAATGCGGCTGGAGGCTGCTGCCGTGCCTCCCTCAACGGCCAAAAAGGCCTTGGTGATGGCGACCGATATTTTACTGCCCTCGAAGGGCACCACGGTGCCGTTGCGTTTGATCACACGCAACTGGCCAGGAGCGGTAGCGGCAATGCCGGCGTTGATATTGGTGGTTTCGCGTGGGGGAGTGCTGGTTTCCGGGGTGGTGGCACCAGGGGTGGTGTCTGTCTGCATGTCTTCTCCGATTATCTGGCTGGGCGCCTTGCTGTCTGGCTTCGGGCTGCGAGTTGAGCCGTCAGTCTGTGTTGTTCAAATCGCGTCTGGAAACCGATGATTTCCGGACAATAGCTGGGCAGTCAGTGCGATGGCGGCTGGCTGCTCGATTATTGGTTGAATTATGGCCGCTATACCCAAGATGTTGGGGTGTGTCGCTGTCTTGGATACAAGATAAAGCGCGTATAGACAGATTGCAAGCCCATTAGGCTGGGTTTATTCTGTGGATAAGATGTGGGCAAAAACGTGGGTCTGCATCCACTAACCGCGCAGCCCACAAATAGCCTGCACAAGCTTGTGGAGTGGGGGGGAAGGTCGACGGTTTGCAGCGCTTTCGAATAAAATATTATAAAAAATGGCGAGACTATACGACTGGGTTATTTGTCGGTCACTCGACGATTCTGTGCTCCAAAGCGGGGCACAAAAACGTCGCTGGCACCGCTTAGCGATTGGCCAGCAGCAGTGTTTCCATCAGGGCCTTCTGCGCATGCAGGCGATTTTCGGCTTCGTCCCATATCACCGTGTCAGGTGCATCCATCAGCTCCGCGCTGATCTCCTCGCCCCGGTGTGCCGGCAGGCAGTGCATGTACAGCGCATTTGCCGCAGTGTGGCTCATGAGTTGCGCGTCTACCTGATACGGCTTGAACAGGGCCATGCGTTCTTCCTGTTCTTCTTCCTGTCCCATGGATGCCCACACGTCGGTGACTACCAGGTCGGCATTTTTCGCCGCCGTCGCAGGGTCGTGCTCGATGTGCACCCGGGATTTGTTGGCAGTGACCAGTTCGGCGTCTGGTTCAAACCCCTGCGGGCAGGCGATGCGCAGTTCAAAGTCGAACTGACGCGCAGCATTGATGTACGACTGGCACATGTTATTGCCATCACCGACCCAGCACACCGTTTTGCCGGCAATGCTGCCACGATGCTCCACGTAGGTTTGCATGTCTGCCAGCAGCTGGCAGGGGTGGTAGTCATCGGTAAGCGCATTGATAACGGGCACTGACGAGTGTTTGGCGAAGCGTTCAACGATATCGTGGCCAAAGGTGCGGATCATCACAATATCAACCATCGAGGAGATCACCCGGGCGCTGTCCTCAATCGGCTCGCCGCGGCCCAGCTGGGTATCCTGCGGCGACAGGAACATGGCATGCCCGCCCAGCTGCGCCATGCCCGCCTCAAATGAAACGCGGGTACGGGTCGACGATTTGGCAAAAATCATGCCCAGCACGGTGCCCGGGAAGGCGCGCTGGTCGGCGCCCGCGCGGTGCTCGCGTTTCATTGCGATAGCGCGATTGATCATTGTGTTCAGCTCGGCGGGGCTGAAATCCAGTAATGTCAAAAAATGGCGCAGTTCAGCCATGATATGTGCTGCCTCGGTGTTTTAAAGGTCGGTTCAGTGGGTGGCTTTGATCTGGTCTGCAACGCCGCGAGCCACGCTCAGTGCTTCGGCTTCGGTGATGACCAGTGGCGGCAGCAGGCGGATAGTGTTGCCGGCAGTGATATTGATCAGCAGTCCCTGCTCCAGCGCGCTCTGCACCAGGCCGGAACAATCCGTGCGCAGCTCGATGCCCAGCATCAATCCGCGTCCGCGTATCTCGACGATGTTTTTTGCCGCCTCGGAATCGGCGGCAAGGGTGTCGCGGATCAACTGGCCCATTGCAGTGGCGTTGCCGCCCAGGTCGTCGCCCAGCACGGTGTTGACCACGGCCAGCCCGGTGGCGCAGACCAGCGGGTTGCCGCCATAGGTGGAGCCGTGGTGGCCTGCGCCCAGCACTTGCGCTGCAGCGCCGCGGGCCATGCAGGCGCCAATGGGGACGCCGTTACCCAGCCCCTTCGCCGTGGTGACCACATCGGGGTCAAAACCCATCGACTGATACGCAAAATAGGTGCCGGTGCGGCCGTTGCCGGTCTGGACTTCATCCAGCATCAGCAGCCATTCATGCTCATCGCAAAGCGCGCGTGCTGCCAGCAGGTAGTCGGTATCCAGCGGACGTACGCCGCCTTCGCCCTGCACGGGCTCAGCCAGTATCGCAACGACATCAGGGTTGTTGGCGGCAATCTGGCGCAGCGCTTCGATATCATTGCGTGGCGCGCGGATGAAACCCGCAACGAGTGGCTCAAAGCCCGCCTGGATTTTGCGGTTGCCCGTGGCGCTCAGTGTCGCCAGCGTGCGGCCGTGAAATGCATCCTCCAGGACAACAATGGCAGGGCGATCGATGCCGCGCTGGTGCCCATACAATCGCGCCAGCTTGATGGCGGCCTCATTGGCTTCGGCGCCAGAGTTTCCGAAGAAGCAGTTTTGCATCCCGGCCAGTTGGGTAAGGCGCTCGCCAAGTTGTTCCTGGGCTTCAATCCGATACAGATTCGAGGTGTGAACCAGGTTGGCAGCCTGCTCGGTAATGGCGGCTGTCACTGCCGGGTGGCCGTGGCCCAGACCGTTAACGGCTATCCCTGCGATGGCATCCAGATAGCGTCGGCCGTCGGTGTCATACAGGTACACTCCCTCACCGCGACTGAATGTCACGGGTAATCTGGCGTAGGTCTGCATCAGCGCCGACATCTTTCCTGCCCTCTTTAAAACGCAAAAAGGCAGCGGGAGCTGCCTCAGGACGTGAAACTATATCGAGTTCATCGAGGCTTGGCAATCGGGTTGAACCTGTGCGCGCATTTGGTGGTCACAATGGGGTAGAATACCGCGCTTGATCAGGCGGCGGCGCTCTCCAGCGTCGCGGCGGTAAACTAGACCGGAGGTGACACAAATCCCATGGATATTATGGATACGATTAAAGACCAGATAGAGAGCAACACGATTCTGCTTTATATGAAGGGCTCGCCCAACCAGCCGCAGTGTGGTTTTTCCGCGCGCACTGTGCAGGCGCTGATGGCCTGTGGTGAACGCTTCGCCTATGTCGATATTCTCTCCAATCCAGAGATCCGCACTCACCTGCCAAAGTATGCCAACTGGCCGACATTTCCGCAGCTGTGGGTAGGTGGTGAATTGATAGGCGGTTGCGATATCGTGACTGAAATGTTCGAAAGCGGAGAGCTGCAAACGCTCGTTAAAGAAACGGCGGCTGCGCAGCCAGCTGAATAATAGCTCTGTGCTCTGCCAGCTGGAGGAAGGCTGTGCCAGTCACGGCCTTATCCCGGCTGCAGTAACTGTCGCAGGCGAAACTCCACCAGCGGCAGCCGGTCGTTGCCAAAATACATATCCTGTTCATTGATAAAGATCGTCGGTGACCCGAAGCCACCTCGTGCGATCACTTCTTCCGTATTGGCGCGCAGCAGGGTTTTATATTGTGGGTCGGCAATGGCATTGAAGAAGCCTTCCGTATCCAGACCAACCTTTTTACAGGCCTCAGCCAGCACGTCGTCGCTGGAGATGTCAGGGTTCTCACCGCCCCAGTAGGCACTGAATATGGCGCGAGAGTAGGGCTCGATCAGGCCCTGCTCTTCGGCAAAGAAGGCGCCGCGCATGGCCTTGACGCTGCTGATGGGATGTCCTTGCGGCATGATCGCTTTAACCGAGCACAGCCGGGCCCAGTCCTGCATGTCTTTCATGTAGTAGTCCAGTTTGCGGGTATCATCACGCTCGCTGAACAGGGCTTCTCTTGCGGCATAAACCTGCTGGTTGACTGCGTTAAAGACCCCGCCAACCAAAATAGGGCGCCAGCGTATCGGCACGTCCAGATCCGCCATCATGGGGATGATCCGGTTGAACGCGAACCACGTCCATGGGCTGGAACAGTCGTAGAAAAACTCGACATCCGGTTGTTTTTTCATGCGCGCTTGCCGTAATTATTTGCCTTCGAGCTTAGCACACAGGCGTGAGGTGTTCGGGTATAATCGCCCCTTTTATCAGGTGTTAAGGTGTCAATGGACGTTGATCAGTACATGAACGGCTTGGGCGTTGCTGCGCGCGAAGCGTCGCGCGCCGTGGCCCGCTCATCGACAGCCGCGCGTAACGGTGCACTGCTGGCGGCTCGCGATGCGTTGGACGGTGACCGTGCTGCGCTGGCCGCCGCCAATGCTGAAGACATGGCTCGCGGCCGTGACAATGGCCTCGACGCGCCCCTGATGGATCGCCTGGAGCTGACGCCGGCGCGTATCGACGCCATGCTGGAGGGCCTGCGCCAGGTCGCGGGTCTGCCCGATCCGGTGGGTAGCATTACCGGTATGAATACCATGCCCAGTGGCATCCAGGTCGGGCGCATGCGCGTTCCCCTGGGCGTCATCGGTATCATTTATGAGTCGCGGCCCAATGTCACCGTTGAAGCTGCCAGCCTGTGCCTGAAGTCTGGCAATGCCACCATCTTGCGCGGCGGCTCGGAAGCATTGGCTTCGAACTGCGCTATCGCCAGGTGCCTGGCAGCCGGTTTGCGCGAGGCGGGTTTGCCTGAGACGGCAGTGCAGGTGGTTGAAACGACGGATCGGGCGGCCGTGGGGCGGCTCATTGCCATGCCGGAGTATGTGGACGTGATTGTTCCGCGCGGCGGCAAAAGCCTTATCGAGCGCATCAGCGCCGATGCCCGTGTCCCGGTGATCAAGCACCTGGATGGCGTGTGCCATGTGTATATCGATAACGGCGCTGATCTGGCTATGGCAGAAGCGATTGCTGTGAATGCCAAAACGCACCGCTATGGCACCTGCAATACCATGGAGACGCTGCTGGTTGCCGAGTCGGAAGCGCCTGCAATACTACCGCGCCTGGCGGCAGCGTATGAAACGGCCGGCGTCGAGTTGCGTGGCTGTGAGCGCACCCGCGAGATTTTACCGCAGGCAGCGGTTGCGACTGAGCAGGATTGGCATGAGGAATATCTGGCACCGATCCTGGCTGTGCGTGTGGTGCCTGATATCGACGCTGCCATGGAACATATCAATCGTTACAGTTCACAGCACACTGACACCATCGTTACGCGCGATCACGGTCGTGCCATGCGGTTTCTGCGCGAGGTGGATTCCAGCTCTGTCATGGTCAATGCGTCCACCCGGTTTGCTGACGGTTTTGAATACGGCCTGGGTGCGGAGATCGGTATCTCTACCGACAAACTCCACGCCCGCGGGCCGGTGGGTCTGGAGGGACTGACCTCACAGAAATACATCGTGCTGGGTGAGGGGCAGGTTCGCTCTTGAGTGAGCCGTTTGAACGCTGTGCCCCGGTCGGGGTGTTTGGCGGAACGTTTAATCCAGTGCATTACGGGCACCTGCGCTCAGCGCTGGAGCTGGTAGAGCGACTTCAGCTACGCGAGCTGCGATTAATGCCCTGTGCGGTGCCGCCGCATCGCGATCTGCCGGGTTGCAGCGCACAGGATCGAGCCGCTATGGTTGATCTGGCGATCGCGGGGGAGCCGCGCCTGGTCTGTGATCGACGCGAACTGCAGCGCACCGGCAAGTCCTATACCATAGACAGCCTGATCGAGATGCGCGCTGAGTGGGGCGCGCAGCAGAGCCTGTGCCTCATGATGGGCGCGGACGCGATAGCGGGTATCAATACCTGGCACCGCTGGGATGAGTTGCTGGATCTCGCGCACATCGTGGTGATCGCCAGACCCGGTTGGCAGTTGCCGGAGCACGGTGCAGTGGCCAGGTGGCTCAGCGACAACAGGGTTGATTCAGCGCAGCGGTTGCATGAATCCGCAGCGGGTTTATTGTTGGTGGAAGAACTGCGTCCGCTGGCGATTTCGTCAACGGAGATCAGATCAATCGTAGCAGCGGCGCGCTCAGCGCGTTACCTGTTGCCAGAGCGCGTACTGGAGTATATCCAGTCACACAAATTGTATAGTTAACACCGATGCCTAATACAGGAACACATTGCATGTTGGTCAGGACACCCGTAACGAATGGAAGCTGAAACCCTTAAGCACGTCGTAGTAGATGCGCTGGAAGATCTCAAGGCCATTAATGTTGTCACGCTGGACGTCAGGGAATTGACTGACGTGATGGATTACCTGGTGATTGCCAGCGGTACGTCCAACCGGCATGTGAAATCACTGGCGAACAATGTGTCGATGGAGGCCAAGAAGCGTGGTACGCGACCTCTGGGCGTCGAGGGCGATGACGCCGGCGAGTGGGTGTTGGTGGATTTCGGCGATGTTGTTGCTCACGTGATGCTGCCTGCCACACGGGACTTTTACGACCTCGAGCGGCTCTGGATAGATCCTGACGCTCCCACCTGATGCGCATCAGCATTATCGCGGTGGGAACCAGAATGCCCGATTGGGTGACCGCCGGCGTCGAGCAGTACGATAAACGCATGCCGCGCGAGCTTAATGTGCGCTGGTGCGAGATACCGCTGGCGCGGCGCGGCAAGGATGCCAACACGCAGCAGTTATGCGAACGTGAGGGCGAGCAGATGCTCAAGGCGGTAGGCCCGGGTGATCGCATTATCGCGCTGGATGTGAAAGGGCGTCGGATGTCTACGCCACAACTGGCGCAAACGCTGACGCAATGGCAGATGTCGGGCGACAACTACAGCGTGCTGATTGGCGGTCCTGACGGCTTGTCTGCACAGTGTTTGTCGGCGGCACAGCAGGCCTGGTCGCTCAGTGACCTGACACTACCGCATCCGCTGGTGCGTGTTTTACTGGCCGAACAGCTGTATCGGGCTTGGACAATCACCGTGAACCACCCGTATCATCGCGAATAGTTTTGACAGCCAGTACCGGCCAGGCACCCTAGTCTCATGCCCAAGTATATTGCCTTAAAAGATCCGCACCGCGAGGCAAGGATCTCCAGCGCGCGCGCTGTCACTGCGATGGTTCTGGTGCTGGGGCTGTTGGCTATTATCCTGGGCCGCTATTACTCACTGCAGATTACTGAATACGAAACCTACCGCACCCAGTCAGATCGCAATCGTGTGCAACTGCAGCCGCTGCCGCCCAAGCGGGGGCTTATTTACGATCGCAACGGGGTGCTGCTGGCTGATAACCGGCCCAGTTATCTGCTCTCTATCGTGCGCGAACGTGTGCCCGACCTGGATGAAACGCTGGCCGAACTGCGTGAAATGGTGCCGATCACTGACAACGATCTGGAGCGCTTCAACAAAAAGTTGCAGCGACGTCGTCCCTACGAGGCCGTTCCGCTGCGCTTCAAGCTGACCGAGGAAGAAAGAGCCACGCTGGCGGTAAATCGTTATCGCCTGCCGGGGGTGGTGGTGGATGCCCAGCTACTGCGTCATTACCCGCACGGTGAACTGTTTTCGCACGCGCTGGGTTATGTGGGGCGTATCAACGAGCGGGAAGCCTTCGAGCTGGATGAAACCGACTATCGCGGCACCTATCATGTGGGCAAGGTGGGGGTGGAAAAATACTACGAGGATATACTGCACGGCGATGTGGGTTACCAGAACGTCGAGAGCAATGCGCACGGTCGCGTGTTGCGCGTGCTGGAGCGCTTTGATCCGGTTCCCGGTAGCGACTTGATGCTGCACCTGGATATTCGCATCCAGCGCGCGGCGGTAGAGGCCCTGGGTGATCGCCGCGGCGCCGTAGTAGCGATGGATCCCCTGACAGGCGGCGTACTGGCTCTGGTGTCAACGCCGGGTTTCGATACCAACCTGTTCGTCAACGGCATCAGTACTAAAGACTACAGCGCCCTGCGCGATTCACTGGATGTGCCGCTGTTCAATCGCGCTATTCAGGGCCAGTATCCGCCGGGTTCAACCGTGAAGCCGATGATGGGCATGGCGGGCCTGGAGTCGGGTCTGGTAACGCCTGAAACCACGGTGCCCGACCCCGGCTGGTATCGCATTCCGGGTGATTCGCGTCGCTATCGTGACTGGATCCTGCGCATAAGGGGCACGGGCCATGCGCCGCAGGTTGATTTGAATATGGCTATCGCCGAATCCTGCGACGTCTATTTTTACGATTTGGCCAGGCGCCTCACCATTGATCGCATGCATGACTATATGCTGCCCTACGGCTTTGGTGAGCGCACCGGTATCGATACCACCAACGAGCGCCCCGGCGTGTTGCCATCCACGCGCTGGAAACGAGCCGCTATGGCGCAGCCCTGGTATCCGGGAGAGACGCTCAGCGCGGGTATCGGTCAGGGCTATATGTTGGCGACGCCGATGCAGTTGGCGGTGGCAACCAGTGTTGTTGCCAGCAAGGGGCAGCGCCGGGTGCCGCGGTTACTCAAGGCGATCGATGGGCAGGCATACGATGCGCCGGAGCTGGAACCGCTGGTGGCGAAAGAGGAAAACTGGGAAGCGGTGTATGCAGGTATGCATGAAGTGGTGCATGGCAAACGCGGCACCGCTAAACAGTTGTCCGAGGGTATCGCCTACGAAATGGCGGGTAAAACCGGCACCGCGCAGGTGATCGGTATCGCTCAGAATGCCGTTTACAACGAGGACGAAGTGGCAGAGCGGCATCGCCATCACGGTCTTTTCATCGCTTTTGCGCCTTACGAAGCCCCCACCATTGCCGTTGCTATTATTGTGGAGAACGGTGGTGGCAGTTCGGCCGCTTCCCCGATAGCGCGCAAGGTTATCGACACCTGGTTGCTGGGAGAGGCACAGGCGCAGGAATCCGACGTTGCATCGTTGGAGGTGCAGGCCGATGGGTGATTACGTTCGCCAGATGCCACACCAGGGTTCACATGACCTTGCCCGGCCTCCCAGCGCGGCGATGCGTTTCCACATTGATATCCCGCTGTTGCTTCTACTATTGGCACTGACTGTTTACGGGCTGTTCGTGCTGTATAGCGCGTCTGGGCAGGACATGGGCGCCGTGGTGCGCCAGGGTCGCTATTTTGTGGTGGCCTACGTCATTATGATCGCTGCGGCCCAGATCAGTTTGCAGCGTTATATGCGTTGGGCTCCGTGGGTTTATCTTGTGGGTGTTGCGACGCTGGTGGCCGTGATGTTTTTTGGCGTCGGTGCCAAGGGCGCACAGCGCTGGTTACAGATCGGCGGCTTTCGTTTCCAGCCCTCTGAGATCATGAAACTGGTGGTACCCATGGCGGTTGCGTGGTTTCTGGCAGATCGTATCCTCCCGCCGCGCTTTATCTATGTTGTCGCCTCGCTGGTCCTGCTGGGCCTGCCTGCCGCATTGATCCTGCAGCAGCCTGATCTGGGTACCGCGCTGTTGATCGCGGCCAGCGGCCTGTTTGTGTTGTTCATGGCCGGTATCGGGTGGCGTTACATGATCGGCGCGGCGGTGCTGGCCGTGGCGTCGGCCTGGCCGGCGTGGATGTTCGTATTGAAGGATTACCAGAAGCAACGGATTCTCACCATGCTGAATCCGGAGAGCGACAAACTCGGCGCCGGCTGGAACATCATCCAGTCCAAGACGGCCATAGGCTCTGGTGGTTGGGATGGCAAGGGCTGGTTGCACGGCACCCAGTCACAGCTGGATTTCCTGCCCGAAAGCCATACCGATTTTATCATCGCAGTGCTGGCAGAAGAGTTCGGTTTGCGCGGTATTTTGTTGCTGATGGGCATCTACCTGCTCATACTACTGCGCGGGTTCTGGATTGGCGTACACGCGCAAACCAGCTTTGGCCGCATGATTGCGGGGAGCCTGACACTGACGTTTTTCGTGTACATCTTTGTTAATATGGGAATGGTCGCCGGCCTGCTTCCGGTTGTGGGTGTGCCGCTGCCACTGGTGAGCGCCGGGGGAACCTCGGTCGTTACGCTGATGGCAGGTTTCGGTGTCCTGATGGCGGTCAGCACGGAGCGACGCATGGTGGCGCGTTAAGCGCGTTGCCGGTCTTTGCCACCGCTTGGTTATTACATTAATGAGTCACTTATTATGCTCTCACGCCTCAAAATAGCCCTGGTTTGCTGCTGCCTCTGGCCCACGCTGTCCTGCGCTGCCGATAATTATGATGCGCATCCGGATGCCTTGAAACTGATCGATGAAATGGTGCAGGAAGAGGGTTTTGAACGCGAAGCGCTACTCAAGGTATTTGCCGACGCAGAGCGTCAGGAAGGCATTCTTGAGGCCATCGCCCGGCCGGCAGAGAAAACCAAGCCGTGGTTTGAATACCGCCAGATATTCATGACTGACAAACGCATTGCCCAGGGAGCGGAGTTCTACGCCACGCACCGGGATACTCTGCTGCGCGCCGAGCGAGAAATGGGTGTTCCCGCTGCCATGATTGTGGCAATTATCGGTGTGGAAACACTGTATGGGCGCATTACCGGTGGTTACCGCGTGATTGATGCCCTGTCGACGCTGGCCTTCGATTATCCACGCCGGTCACCCTTCTTCACCAAAGAGTTGAAGAACTACCTGGTGCTCACCCGCCAGCAGGGCTTTGACCCGTTGGTTTTGAAAGGCTCCTATGCCGGCGCCATGGGTTACGGCCAATTCATGCCCAGCAGCTACCTCAGCTATGCGATTGATTTTGATGGTGATGCTGTTATTGATATCTGGAACAACCCGGTGGATGCCATCGGCAGTGTGGCCAACTATTTCAAGGCGCACGGTTGGCAGAGCGGTGGCCCCGTGGTGTTTGCCGCCGATGCCCCGGCAGATCTTGCGGATGACTGGTTTGTGCAAAAACGCAGTGACCTGAAGCCCGTGAGAACCGTCGCAGACTTTGCCGAAGCGGGCATCGTCGCGCGTGAAACCCTGCCACCGGAGGCGATGGCCACGGCGATGAAATTTGAGTTGGAAGAGGGCTATGAATACTGGGTGGGGCTGCACAATTTCTATGTCATCACGCGCTATAATCACAGCGCCATGTATGCCATGAGCGTTTATCAACTGAGTCAGGCTATTGCCGAGCGCGTTGCCAGTGAAGGCTAAACTCCCTGGTGTTCTCGTGGCGGTCTGTTTTTTGGCAGCCTGTACGGCACCACCGTCACGCTACCCCAGTGCCAACGACGGGGCGCCTCTGCGCAGCATTGCCCCCGAAGACGTCGCCGATGCTGTGCCCCGGCCAGATCCCATCACCAGTGCCGGTAACAAGAGCCCGTATAAAGTGAATGGGGTCCAATACGAGGTGCTGGCCGATGCCAGCCAATACCGCCAACGCGGTATCGCGTCCTGGTACGGCACCAAGTTTCACGGCCATCACACGTCCAATGGTGAGATTTTCGATTTGTATCGCGCCACCGCTGCGCATAAGACTCTGCCTATTCCGTCCTATGCACGGGTAACCAACCTGGATAACGGCAGGAGCATCGTGGTTCGCGTTAATGACCGTGGGCCGTTTCATCCCGATCGAGTGATTGATTTGTCCTATGGCGCTGCCGTCAAACTGGGTTTTCGTGATCAGGGCACGGCCAACGTAGAAGTTGAGGCCATAAGCCTTGTCGGCGTCGACGATCGCCGCAATGTGCCCGGTGGCGATTACCGCTACCTCCAGCTGGGCGCTTTCAGCAGTGCGGCATCGGCGCAGCGCCTGCAAGGCCAGCTGGAAGCGCTGATCTCTGCCCCGGTGTTCATCAGCGAAGTACAAACGGGCTCTGCACTGCTGTACCGTGTCAGAGTCGGCCCTGTGGCCAGCGGCCAGGATTTGCTGGCCTTGCAGCAGCAGCTGCAAAACAGCGGCTACGATTCCGGACAGCCGTTGCCCTAAAGCATTAACCTCTTGCGGGAACTGCCCGGGGTTCGTGGGTTCTAACAGGCCGAGACTTCCTTTCGTTCATTAGTGGCATGCGTTACCATTCGGCGCATTCACTTCCACCTCACGGTACCGAGATTCCATGATCCGATTCGCGTTTGTCCTGCTGTTTACAGTGATTGCCAGCGCCAGCGTGCAGGCCGCCACTATAGTGCCCTCACCGCCACAGCTGTCTGCCAAAGCCTATTTCCTGATCGATGCAAACAGCGGTGCTGTGCTGGCCGAACACAATGCCGACATGCCGCTGCCGCCCGCCAGCCTGACCAAGATGATGACCAGCTATGTGCTGGCTGTCGAGATGGATGCCGGCCGTGTGAAGGCGACTGATAAAGTCGTTATCAGTGAGAACGCGTGGTCGCAGAACCCGTTGTTTGAAGGTTCTTCGCTGATGTGGATAGAGCCGGGTAAAGAAGTCTCCGTGGCTGACCTGGAGCGCGGTATTGTTATTTCATCAGGTAACGATGCCACTGTTGCTATCGCGGAGCATCTGGCAGGGAATGAATCTGCCTTCGCTGAAATGATGAACGCCCACGCCGAATCACTGGGGATGAAAGACTCCTACTTTGTTAACTCGCACGGGCTTCCTCACCCCGAGCATATGATGACTTCGAGAGATCTCGCCACGCTGGCTATCGCGCTGGTCAATAACCACCCCGAGCACTATGCCATATACAAGGAGCGCGAATTTACGTTTAACGGCATTCGCCAGTACAACCGTAATACCCTGATGTCTGAAGATCCGACGGTTGACGGCCTGAAGACCGGACATACCGAAGAAGCGGGCTATTGCCTGGTGGCGTCGGCTGAGCGTCGTGGCATGCGCCTGGTATCGGTCGTGATGGGAACGCAGAGCACTACAGCTCGCAAGAACCAGTCTCGCAGCCTGCTCAATTATGGCTTTCGTTTTTTTGAAACCGTCGACTTGTTCGATGCCATGCACCAGCTTGAAACGCCACGCATCTGGAAGGGGCAGCAGGAAACAGTCTCCGCAGGTCTGATGGATGAGACGGTTCTGACCCTGCCGCGTGGCAAGAAGAAAAACCTGGTGACTGAAGTGGTGGTGAATGAACCGCTTGAGGCGCCTGTCGCGGTGGGCGATCGTATTGGCTCTGTGCGGCTGCTGATTGAAGGGGAAACTGTGCACGAGGCTCCGCTGGTCGCTCTGGAGGCGGTAGAGCAGGGCGGCTTTTTCTCCCGCTTGTGGGATATGCTGATGATGTGGATTGCCAGCCTGTTCCGTGCGTGAACGAGCTGCGGGTCACTGACAGGGACAAAGCCGTGCAAGAACAGGAACCCCCCAAGATAGAATTCCCCTGCGATTATCCGATTAAGGTGCTGGGACGCAGTACAGAGGATTTCGTGCTGGTCATTACCGAGGTCGTGGAGCGGCACGCGCCGGGTTTCGATCAGGAAAGCCTCACACTGCAAGCCAGTCGTAAAGGCACTTTCGTCTCATTGCGTGTCACTATCACTGCCACCGGGCCTGAGCAACTGGACGCCCTGCACCAGGACCTGCTGGCGACTGGCCTGGTACAGATGGTGATTTGAGTTGGCCGATACCAGCATACTGCTGCGCCAGCTTGGCCTCGTCGATTATGCCCCCACACTGCAGGCTATGCGCGATTTTACCGATACCCGCGACGACGAAACCCCCGACGAATTGTGGCTGTTGCAGCACCCGCGTGTATTTACCCAGGGGCAGGCGGGTAAGGCAGAGCATGTGCTGGCGCCGGGTGATATACCGGTTATCCAGGTGGACCGCGGCGGGCAGGTGACCTACCACGGCCCCGGACAATGGGTCGTGTATCTGTTGATCGATATACGGCGTCGTGGTCTGGGCGTGCGTGACCTGGTGACCTTGATCGAAGGCAGTCTCGTGAGCCTGCTGGAGCGGTACGGCATCGCAGCCGCTGCCAGGCCCGATGCGCCCGGTGTCTACGTTGACGCGGCTAAAATTGCCTCACTGGGCCTGCGTATCCGGCGCGGCTGCAGTTACCACGGCCTCGCGTTGAATGTGGATATGGACCTGGAACCCTTTCAGCGCATAAACCCCTGCGGCCACCAGGGCATGATGGTGACGTCCATGGCACAACAACAGCCGGGGCTCAATGTGGATCTGGAAGATGTTGGCCAGCAGTTATTGCAGACCCTGACGGCGCGTCTGCAGCAGGCCGGCTAGCGCCGCACCGGGCGCTTTTGTAGTTTGCGTTGGAGTGTACGTCGGTGCATTCCAAGCGCACGCGCCGTCGCCGAGATATTACCGTCGTTGTCCTGCAAGACCCGTTGAATATGTTCCCACTCCAGCCTGTCGACGGAAATCGGGTCAGCGGGGATCTCTACTGATTCGTTGGGCTGGTCACTGAACGCCGCCAGTATCTCCTCCAGCCCGGCGGGTTTGCACAGATAATTCAGCGCGCCGGCCTTGGTGGCCTCTACTGCCGTGGCGATACTTGAGTAGCCCGTCAACACCACGAGTTTGGCGGCCGGCGCCTGTGCGAGCAGCTCCGGAAGTGCCACCAGACCGGACATGCCGGGCATATTCAGATCCAGCAGGATATGGCTGGGAGAAAAGTCGGCGCATTCCAGTAAGGCTTGTTCTGCACTATTGCAAAAGGCTGTACTGAAGCCCCTGCGCTGCAGGCCGCGTGCCATTACCTCGGTAAATACCGGGTCATCATCCACCAGTAACATGCGCTGCGGCTCGTTCATGTGGGGTAGCTGTCAGTGGGATGCTTGACGATGGGCAGGCTGAGCGTCGCGCAGGCGCCGCCACCGGTTGCGTTGCGCAGCGTGATGTAACCGCCATACCGCTCCACCGCTGCCTGGCTCAGCATCAACCCAATGCCCAGCCCGGTCTTACCCGCGTGCAACATCGGTTTGCCGAGGTTCTCTAGCAATTCTGGCGCTACTCCTGTGCCCCAATCACGCACAGCAATGTTGGCGTTGTCCTGATCCCGGTAAACGCTCACCTCGATTTCAGGGGAGCCGGCGTCGGCCGCATTGTTCAACAGGTTCTCCAGCGCTTGTGCCAGGGTGATATCCAACGCGATGGCCGGCCCGGGCCCCTTGCAATTCAGGGTATAAGTGATTCCCGGTCGACGCACTGCCCAGCGCGCCACTGTTTCACGCGTAAACTCACCGACAGCGCGATACTGGGTGGGGTTGTCGGAGCCGATTTCAGCAGTGCGCGTCAGTGTCGCCAGTGTGTTTTTACAGTGACTGAGCTGCTGTGAGAGCAACACGCAGTCATCGTGCATCTGCGCGGGTATGTCGGTTTGTGCGAGCATTTCATCCACCAGTACCTGCATGGTGGACAATGGCGTACCCAGTTCGTGGGCCGTACCGGCTGCCAGGCTCGCAACGGCCATGATCTGGTCGCTGCGCAGTCGATCTTCGCGTCGTGCCGTAGCCGCCGCTTCCTGTTGGCGCAATGTGCTCGCCATACGCACCACGAAGTAGGTGATCAGCCCGGCACTGAAAAGGAAGTTGAACCACATCCCCAGGATATGCACGTTGGCACCGGCGTCATGCCCCATCGCGGCATGCGGGGTGAACAGGGGAAATGGTTGGTAAAAACTCAGCAGCAGACTGTAGGCCAGTAACGAAGCGCCGGCTACCAGCCAGGTGTAGCGCCACGGCAATACAGCAGCGGAAATAACGAGCGGCACGATGTAGTAGGAAATAAACGGATTATTGGCGCCCCCGCTGAAATACATCAGCGCCGTCCAGCCGATGACGTCAACCAGCAATTGTGCCAGGAACTCCTGGTCGGCAACGGGCCAGGGGCGTGTGGTGCGCCACAGGCTGAGCATGGTAATGAGTGCGACAGCCACGAGGCTCAGTGTGACTCCCCACAGGTTGTGTGTGGTGCGGCTGGCGAGCAGGACGTAAACCAGGACTCCCGTCTGGCCCAGCAACGCCAGACTGCGAATGATGAGCAGCGTGCGAAGATTGTCCAGTGAGGGGCTGTAGGCGCGCGTATTGGAGGTCATCTTTTTCACGGGCGTATTATAAACTTGGGCGGGGCGGCAATGCTGCGTCATTGTGCCGCAGGCAACAGCCGCTGAACGCGCAGGCAGTGACAGGTTGGCGTGAGTACCACACTGCACCGGCGTCTGAAAGGGCGTATAATCCGCGCTTTTTCCATCGGGGAGCTCCATGTCTGACCTTGCCAGGGCGATCGCATCACGACGTACGTTTGCCATTATTTCCCACCCCGATTTGGAGCGGTAAGACACCCTGAGTCACCAAGCGACATAAACAATAATAAAAACATGACGTTACACACATGTCGCGGGTTGTCATATTGACTCCCCAAGCCTTGCTTTGACATGCTGAGTCACGAGAAATGAGTACAAATTTAAGTACAAATTCCGTGGTTCGAGGAGCGCTTAAATTATTTGTACTTGTTCATTGAATCCAATGAACTGAGGTACAAAGTATGTCCATTACAGAAAGCTGGTTAAAAGCCAATCTTAAAAAAGATAGAAGCAAGGCCTTCGTTAAAGCTGACCGGGAAGGGCTGGGCGCTCGCGTCTCCCCAAAGGGAAAGATCACCTTTAACCTCCGTTATTACTACAACAACAAACAGACCGGACTCGATATCGGCACCTACCCGCTGATGTCTCTCAAAGAGGCAAGGGCTGAAGTGATCCGCCTGCGCAAAGAACTTGAAAAAGGCCATGACCCTAAAGTTGTCCGCCAGTTGGAAAGGCAGGCCATCATGGCGGCCAAGTCTCTTCAGAATCTGTTCGATCTCTGGTACGAGACCTACTGCGTGAAAAACAAGAAAGGCCACCACGAGATCAAGCGCAGTTTCGAAATCCATGTGCTTCCACGAATTGGGGAACTCCCAGCCGAGAAAATCACTTTGCATGAATGGCTGGATATCTTGGAAGGGCTGGCCGAGAAAAAACCGGCGATTGCCGAACGTCTGCTTGTGAACGCGAAACAGATGCTGAAATTTGCCGTCAAGCGAAAGCTTATTCCCGCCAATCCGCTGTCCGATATCTACGCCAAGGAAGATTTGCAGATTACGAAGCGCTCAGTTGATCGGACGCTTTCCGATGAAGAGATCAAAATGTTCTGGCTTGCGGTGGATCGCTCGCGCATCACACCAAAGAACAAGCTCTTCGTTAAACTATGTCTGATCTATGGCTGCCGGAACGGCGAGCTGCGCATCTCGGAAAAACAGCACTTTGACTTCGAGACGGGCGTCTGGACGATCCCGCCAGAGAATCACAAGCTGGGCAAGAACACAGGTAAGCCATTGCTGAGACCTATAACGCCATCAATCGAAGGCTTTTTAAAGCAGGCCTTTGAGCTGAGTGGTGACAGTCCCTACGTTTTCACCAATGACGATTCCGAGGATGTGATGGGGATGAGGGCCCCGCTCGCCATCCCGTATAACATCATGCAGTATCTAAGACGCCATGAGGATTACGAATTGGCGCATTTTTCTACGCATGATCTCAGGCGCACAGCGCGATCGAACTTTTCAACGCTGACAGAGTTTCACGTCGCGGAAATTATGCTGGGGCACAGCGTCGGGCGGATCGTGCAGACCTACGATAAACATGATTACTTGGAAGAGCAGGCCGAGGCTTACAAGAAATGGTGCGCGCGTCTGTTCAAGATTGTGGGGATCGAAGCCCCGACACCCGCCAATGACAATATCGTGGAACTGGATGCCAAGCGTTATGCGTAGGTTGCAAACAGTCGGATTGCTATTGGCGTCCCAGCTAATGGCTGGGAATGCTCTAGCAGAGTGTCTGGCAGCGGAGGAAGTGAAATCAGAATTTCCCCGCTCTGATATCTTTAACGGGAAATTCATCGTCACCCTGCCAAGGATCGAGAATGGCCTGATGCTTGAGGCTGTGAGACTCGAAGTCATCACCAGAGACGGTGTTGTGAATTCTCATTCGCTCCATGTTCCTCATTGGGTTGAGCCTTTGGAAGGCGAAGAATTTCACTTATCCGATGGAATCCAGACAGCGGAGCTGACAGCTAGTTATTCAGATGGGTGTGAAAGCGTGTTGTATCGCCAAGATTACCGCCCAGCACTTGCTGAAAACAGACTAATGCGATTTATGATCCACTGGGCAGGGGAGGGATACCTGACAATGTTTGCCTGTTTTTCGTCGTCCCAAAACAATGTAACGGAGATTGAATAGCCATCTATTGCTGTGGCGTGGCGGCGGTTTCCGTGCGTGAAAAACAAGCATGAAGCTGTTAGGCGAGCTGGATTTACATGTGAGCATTTCCAATTGAGATGACTCTACTGTATTGACCATTAAGCTATTTTGGCCATGCTGGGATGAAGCAATTTTCCAGATGGGACCGCATGGCAAACGAAAACAATAACAAGAAGAATCGTCACAAGTGTATCAAGAGGGCACTGCTTGCCCTTCTCTTGCTCATTGTGGTGGCGGGAGCGTCCCTTTTTTCCTTGGACGTAAGACGCGCGGCCTGTAAATTTTCGGGCAATAAATTCTGTCTATTGCTTCCTCCCACAAGAGGCATTGATTCATCTGTCTATTCATACATTAATGGTACTTATCAATGCCCATCTGGTACGGAAAAAGCGCTTACTCAGGCAGGGCTAGAACCAACAGTGCCCATTAAATGCAGGGATAATAGAGCTCTTACATTAAATGAAGACGATACGAAGATCGTAGATGTGTTTTATAAGAAGAAAGAGTTCTACAATGCATTTGAAAAGGAAGTTCAATACAATGGAATGCAGAGTGTTCCAGTGCTGTCCATTTCAGATCAAACCTTTTACGTTTTTCCCCATAGATTTACAGACAAACATATAACCCTTAAAAAAATAACGGAGAAGCTAAAGACGCCCTTCATGGGCTCTTGGTCAAATTTCGATTTGGATACCTTCTCTGAAAAAAGGCTAATCGAAAAGTCTGACCAATTTTGTATAGAGTACAGTTTCAAGTTCCCATTTAGAGGTAACCTCGAACATTGCCCGAGGCCTGATGTCCTAACGAGAGAAGTTAGGACAGACAGTTTCTATTACGGAGACATTTCGTATCAAGAGGGGGCTTTTCAATGGATGACTGCGCTCAGCAAAGTCATAGAAGAATGCCCAAAGCATAGTAATTCGCATTGCAAGTTCTTAAACACTAACGCTAATAGAGAAGAACCATATTTTCATTGGGGAGGTTCTTCTGATGGTACCGCCATTAAGATAAGTGATGGGAGCGAGAAGAAAATTGAGTATTACCTCTTCTCTACACATATATATCACTCTGGTGGTTCGGAAGAACAAATCTTGGTTCAAGTTTTCCCAGATGGCACGACGCGATCAAAGTTAATCCCAAGGCGGAGCTATAAAGCTGAGGGATTGTTCAAATTAGAAAAAGAAATATGGTAATAATGACGACCGATAAAACGTTTAGAGGAAGCCAGTCGAAAAATAAAAAACTCTATTGTGTGATCAGATTACTGATAGTGATCTTGATTGCCTCGGCGTTGTACATCTTATACGCACTACATTTGAATTCTTGTCAAATACACTCCTCAAAAACGAGGAAGAAGAACGGAGACTTTGGGAATTTTAACTCCCTGGCGATAACCACGACAGGGAGCATGTTTGACATGTATGAAATTATAGGGATTGAGCCATGGTGCGGGAATAATGAATAGCGGACTATTTCTTTTTTCCTTGTTACTACGTGTCGTAAAACAAGGTTTCCAGTATAAGCACTAGAACAGTATCGCCCCGCTCGCCATCCCCTTTAACATCATGCAGTATTTAAGACGCCATGAGGATTACGAATTGGCGCATTTTACTACACATGATCTGAGGCGCACGGCGCACGCCGCGCTCGAACTTTTCAAAGCTCATAAAGTTTCACGTCGCGGAAATCATGGTGAGGCACAGCATCGGGCGGATCGCGCATACCTACGATAAATACAAATACTTGTTAGAGCTGGCTGAGGCCTAAGAGAAATGGTGCGCGCGCCTGTTCAAGATTGTGGGGATCGAAAACCCCAAACCTCCCAATGACAATGTCGTAGAACTAATTGACAATTATTATCCTTAGATTGGCGACTATCCGAATGCCACTGGCGTCGCAACTGCTAGCGGGAAATACGCGGGCCGAGTATCTGGAATCTGAATAGTCGCGAGCTTCCGTTGATTCATTATATTATCAATCGGCGTATGTCTTTTCGTTCTATCTGCGCTCGCCTAGAAAGCCCAAAGCAAGAAGTTCACCGATGTCTATTATCTGCTTCGAGATTTTGCTTGTGGGCACGAAGAGGGAGAAAAATAATGCGGTTTATAGATTAGGGATTTATTTCTCTCCGATAAAGGGTTATGAATCTACAAGAAGAAAGGTTTTCTCATGAAATATGGCCTGATATTTTTTTTACTATTTTTGACTGGTTGTGTGGCGCAGCAGATGCAAGATGGCCTTATCCATTTGCAAGATAAACCTATTGAAACAGCCGTTACATACCTTGGCCTTCCTGATGGCCAATATCATCTTGAAGAAAATAAAGTCTATATTTGGGGCCACCACAGTAGCGGTTCTTATCTAGTACCGAAGACCAGTACAACTGACTTTTCGAGCACTACAAATGTTTATGGCGATTACGGTTCAGCGCATGGAACAACGCATGGAACCGCTTCAACCACTTCTTATGTTTCTGAATCGTACGATTACCACTGTGTAATTAAGGCGGTTGCGGATAGAAAAGGGATTATTAGTTATATCGATTATGAAGGTAATTTAGGAGGGTGTTCAGCCTTTAGCGGTTCTATGAAAAAAATAGCGGATGATTTTTCTCCAAAACCATTTTGCGATAATGACGAGTGCGGAAAATTGTTGAAGTGGAAACGGGTTCAGCATGATTAAGAAGGAAAGATGGAAAGAAAAACAATGTTGGTAGAGCTGAGATGGCTAGGCTGGTAAGTGTTGGCTCTTTGGATAAGGAGAAGGGACTAATAAAGTATAGAGAATGTTTATATATAGGATAAAAACCAACTATTGTATTGGCAAGTTAGGGCTAGACCCAGCATCTGTTAACAAGCAATGGGCGCATCCTTTAATGCGAATTGCCAAAAACTGTCAGACAACTCCAGAGGAATGTGCCTCCTATATAGTCGCTGAAGTAGCATCTAAGTTTAATTCCATAGATCAGGTAAGCAAAGCACAGATATTAGAATGGCAAATGGATGGTCGGATTAATCCTGGAAAACCGGACGTTCAAACCACCTATGAAAAGTTGGAAATTGATATAGGTGTTCTTAAACATGTAGAAAACTAAGAAAGTCAGAAAATGAATAAATCACAAACATACTTATCAATAGGAGCTCTTGTGTTGATTTTTTATGGCATTAATGAGCTCAAAACGAAACAACGACATATACCATGTTTCGAGATTTTGCAGTTTGAAAAAGGAATAGCTAGAAAAGTCTTGCTTGACAAGTGCAGAGGTAAGACATGGACTCTTGTTCAGAGTACAGGCACCCCTGGTGAATTTATGGGATATCACACAGAAGAGGAAGAACAAGAAATACAAACACTTGTATGGACTAGAATCTATAAAGGCGGTGGAATGCTATCGCTTGGTGAACATAATGAATAGATGTAATAACCCAAACCACACCTGACAGGAAGTGTCAGATGCCCATGGCCAGATTATACCCGCAAGCTTGCAAAATGATAAACGGCTATTTGCCTGTCGCCTTGTCGTACTCGTGGCAGACGTAAGCGACAATATTTTTGAATGCTCGCTGAAAAGAGACTGAATTTTGCTCCACGTCGCTCAAAGCTAGTTTCACGAGCCACTCCAATTGGATATCGTATTCCTCAACAATATAGTCCAGAGTATCCCACATAATCCGAAATCCCCTATACGGCTCAGTGGTGCCGTCGGGCATGGGAAGCATCCGTGTCTCGGTTTCGAGCAGTTCTTCGGTTTCTCTCTCTGTCATAAAAGCCATGGCAATATTCATTGCATATTTGAAGAGTGGCGAGCAACAAAAATGTTTATCATCTTGATCTGACTCTATTAAACGATTTTGATGCTTTGGTCTTTTTACTAACACTCTGCGATTTAGAGGGTTCTACCTGTCTTTGAATACGGCGTTCGATGGAACGATGGACTTCTCGCTCTACAGACCCACCAATTGTGTAGTGACGCTCGACAGTCAACTTTTTCTCTTTACGTCTAATTTGGCCATTCGTTGAGGTAGTTTCTTTGTGAAAAACTTCGAAATTCAATTTGGCCTTGCTCGTCACTCCTCCCTTGAAATATGATGTGCCTCGTTCATTCTTGGTCTCTCGTTTTATCATCTCATCCGGTGTGTATTCGACAGATACTCGTTTCTGTCTAATCTGCTTATCGGGCAACGAGCTATCAGGCGGGTTCTTGTTAAAGACTCTTTGAAACCAGTTCCTTTCTTCAGGGGTGCGCTGAGTTACCGCATTTCCTTTGACATGCTGGGCAGTCGATTTATTGCTGCGCCTCTTTGCCTCTGCTTTCTCAAGTCGTCTTTGAATGAGTTTTTCCTGCATAGCCAATTTGGCGGAGCTGATTTTGTCCAGACGCTGTTTATGTCTAGCTTCGACGTTTCCGTGCGCAATTTCCATGTAGTCATTTCGGGTTAATGGTTTCCCTTCCGCCGTTATTGGCTTGATCTCGCGGGGAGATTTCATTAATCGATTGGCTTCCCGAAATGTAAATATTTGTTCCATGTTTCGCTGATGATCAAATGCCCTCATCGTGACCGTACCCCTTTCTTCGAGCATGGCTGAATGTGGGAAATTGAGC
>TARA_R110002110_G_scaffold389785_6_pt1 | contig 128059 bp, 112 predicted proteins | sample TARA_R110002110 | Tara Oceans TARA_R110002110 (sample SAMEA4397330) | marine metagenome | biome: Polar Biome; feature: [SRF] surface water layer (ENVO:00010504); material: water (ENVO:00002006), including particulate matter (ENVO:01000060) such as... | depth 5 m | reverse complement strand
CAAGATTTTCTTAATGAAATCAATAAGCGAAGGACCTTTGCTATCATTTCGCATCCTGATGCCGGTAAAACCACCCTGACTGAAAAACTGTTGTTATTTGGGGGGGCTATTCAAATGGCTGGTAGCGTGAAATCACGCAAAACCGATAAGCATGCCACCTCGGACTGGATGGAAATGGAGAAGGAGCGGGGTATCTCAGTGACCTCTTCAGTGATGCAATTCCCCTATAAAGACCGCATTGTAAATCTGTTGGACACACCAGGCCATGCTGATTTTTCTGAGGATACCTATCGCACGCTGACAGCAGTAGATTCTGCATTGATGGTCATTGACAGTGCCAAAGGTGTCGAAGAACGTACCATTAAATTAATGGAAGTCTGCCGTCTACGCGATACGCCAATACTAACCTTTATCAACAAGTTGGATCGGGAAGGCCGTGATCCTTTGGATCTGCTTAGCGAAGTTGAAAATATTCTGAATATCCGCTGTGCACCAATTACCTGGCCAATTGGTATGGGAAAAGGCTTTAAGGGGATTTTTCATCTTTATAATGACAATATTCGCTTGTTCGAAGCGCATGGCAAAGATGCCGATGCAGGTGAAGTGATTCAAGGGTTGGATAACCCGCGTCTGGATGAACTATTTGGCTCAATGGCTGAGGAGTTACGGGAAGAAATTGAACTGGTTCGCGGTGCCAGCGACCAATTTAATCTTGATGACTTTTTGTCTGGACAAATGACGCCGGTGTTTTTTGGTTCAGCAATGAATAACTTTGGTGTCACCGAATTGATGGATGCCTATGTTGAATATGCGCCAGCACCACAACCAAGGGAAACAAAAACCCGTGACGTAGCAGCCGATGAAGATATCTTCAGCGGCTTTGTATTTAAGATCCAGGCCAATATGGATCCTAAGCATCGGGATCGCATTGCCTTTATGCGTGTCTGTAGCGGTCATTACACCAAAGGCATGAAACTCCGGCAGACGCGCATTGGCAAAGATGTGACTATCGCCAATGCAGTGACCTTTATGGCTGCTGAGCGGGAGCAGGCTGAAGAAGCATGGCCGGGTGATATTCTCGGGTTACATAATCATGGCACCATCCAGATTGGCGATACCTTTACCCAGGGTGAAGATCTGCAATTCACCGGCATTCCTTACTTTGCTCCAGAATTATTCCGGCGCGTTCGTTTAAAAGATCCATTAAAAAACAAAGCCTTGTTAAAAGGATTACAACAACTCAGTGAAGAGGGCGCCACCCAGTTATTTCGTCCATTGGATAACAATGACCTGATTCTCGGCGCGGTTGGTGTATTGCAATTTGATGTTGTCGTACACCGATTGAAAGGTGAGTATGGTGTTGAATGCGCATATGAACCGGTTCAGGTGCATACCGCACGCTGGGTGTATTGCGATGATGTGAAAAAGCTGGAGGAATTCAAGCGTAAAGCGTCGATGAACCTGGCCCTGGACGGAGCGGACAACCTAACCTATATTGCCCCGACACGGGTCAATCTGGATCTGACAATCGAACGCTGGCCGGAAATTGAATTCCGTTCTACCCGCGAACATCTCTGATTTAGTCGGCACGACAGTTTGCCTATGTAATGTCTGTCATTATATGATAATGATTCTCATTACTTTATACGGTCAAGTTTTCCATGTCGGCTTCAGAGATAATCGATCAGCACTATATTGGCGAATTATATAAAGATCATCACTCTTGGCTGCTGAGTTGGCTACGCAGAAAACTGGACTCTCCTGAATTTGCGGCGGATATTTCTCATGATGTGTTTGTTAAATTACTGACTCGTGAAGAAAACAAACAGATCCATGAGCCGCGGGCCTTTCTCACAACTATCGCTCGCCGCAGTCTTGCCAATCATTGGCGTCACCAGCAAATTGAACAGGCTTACCTCGACGCTTTGCGGGCGTATCCAGAACCATTGCATCCTTCAGAAGAGGAGCGGGCTGTGATTATCGAAACGATAGTAGAGATAAATGCGCGTTTGGATGGATTGCCTGCCATAGTCAAACGGGCTTTTTTGTATTCCCAGCTTGATGGTATGCGTTACCAGCAGATTGCCGAGAAACTCAATATTTCCATTTCCACCGTTAAGCGTTATCTGACTCAGGCTGCCGCACAGTGTTATTTCGCTATTAATCTTCAATAAACTATGGCGGCACTGAAGATTAACGAAGATATTGCTGTACAAGCGGTGGAATGGTATTTCTCGCTCAAAGAAAGCCCACAGGATGCCGAGCTCCAACGAAGCTGGAAAGCATGGATCGATAGTGACCAAACGCATTATCAAGCGTGGTTGAAAATCGAACAATTCAATCAGGAATTGGGCTCATTGGCTAACCCAATTTCCAAAACGCTTACCCATAAAAGTGTGACGCTTGAGAACAAAAATCGTCGCCAATTGCTTCGATCCATCCTCGCCATCGCTTTTGTCGGTGCTGGTGGTGGGATCGCTTTACAACGTCATCAGTTATTTCCAGTTATGGCGGCTGACTACCGCACTGGTAAGGGCGAAACCAGGCAAATTACTCTCAACGACGGTACGCGAATTGAGCTCAATGCAGAGAGTGCTATTAACGTCAGTTTCTCCATAAATGAACGTAGCCTTTATTTGTTAACCGGCGATGTATTGATAGAAACAGCTAGGGGTGAGGCCGCCAGGCCGTTGGTCGTTTATGCTGCATGGGCGCGTTTTCAACCACTTGGTACCCGGTTTTATATTCGCAGCCGTGAGCAAGACGGATTATTGGCTGTCTATGAGGGAGCCGTCAATTTATGGCAAACAGATCAATTGCACTTTTCACCGTTACGCATAGAGTCAGGACAGAAACTGGTATTTGACCAGAATGGCTTAAGTGAATTGATGGTTGCGGAAAGTAGTGATCTGGCCTGGCAGCAAAATATACTGGTTGTTGATGCGATGTTTCTGAGTGACTTTGTAAAAGAGCTTGGTTATCACCACCATGGCTGGATTCATTGTGATAACTCGGTGAGCCAAATGCGGGTTTCGGGTACCTATCCGCTGGATGATATTGATCGTGTCCTTCGAGCGTTAACTACCTCACTGCCGATTGAACTGGTTTACCGAACCCGCTACTGGATAACATTGAAGGCAAAATCAAAAAATTAATTTTTTGTGGTCCGTTTTTATTTCTCACGTGACAGTACAGATAGAGACTTGAATTGTTACTGGAGAACGAGAAATAAAATGTTAAAAACTACCCTTCAAACACCGACGCTATTGAGCGCCGTGACCCTCGCAATACTCTTTAGTGGTGGCTTATTGTTCACCACAACCAATACAGTGCAAGCGGCTGAAATGTCGACCAAAGGTCTTCATGATCAAGTTAAGTTTGATATCAGCGCAGGCTCACTGTCTTCTGTTTTAAATCAATTTGGCCAGCAAGCCGATATTTTATTGACCTACTCACCAGAACTGACTCAGGGACTGCAAAGTCAAGGACTCCGCGGGGAATATTCAGTAGAAGCAGGCTTAACACAGTTATTAAAATCCACCTCACTTACTGTTCAAAAACAAGCGGATAAGAGTTTCTTGATCACTGATACAGGTTCGACAAGTGCCTTATTGCCAGTGGTTACCGTAACGGGACAGCAGACAGTCATTTCGCCTTATGCACCATTAGCGGGATATGCAGCTGTCCGAAGTACCTCAGCCACCAAAGGCAGTGCCGATTTATTGGATACACCACAATCCGTTTCTGTTATTACCCAGCAGCAACTGCAGCTTCGTGGGGCATTAAATGTTCAGGATGCATTACGTTACACGCCGAGCTTGAGTGTTCCTTACGGCTATGACACACGTTATGACTGGTTCAGTCTCCGCGGTTTTGATGCCAAATCACAAGTTTACCGAGATGGTTTATTGCAACCGACCAGTCTTTACGGTTTGCCACGGGCTGATAATTACACACTGGAACGGATCGAAGTGCTCCGTGGCCCTAGTTCAGTGCTTTATGGGCAGGCGCAGCCGGGTGGTCTGGTGAATCTGGTCACTAAACGGCCGACCGAAGAAACACGACGTGAATTGCGAGTATCTGCGGGATCGGATGATTTTGCTGAATTAAGTGGTGATTTCAGCGGCGCGATTGATGAAGACGGCCAATTTTTATATCGCCTGATAGTCTTGGGCAATGAGGCCAACACAGAAGTCGATCAAAATGAAACCAGGCGTAAATTGATCGCACCATCAATTACCTGGAATATAAGTGATGACACACAACTTACGCTGTTAGCATTGCAACAAAAAGATGATCAGATCTACAGTTTTAATCAACATCTCTCGCCTTATATTCTTGAAGCTTTCAACGCTATTGGGACAACTTACGATATTGATAACGGCTTTTTTATTGGTGATGATGATTTCAACAAGTTCGAGCGTGATTATCAATCAGTGGGTTACGAGTTCTCCCATGTCATCAACGATAGTTGGGCATTTCGCCAAAACCTTCGCTATGACAAGGTGGATCTCAACTATCGCTATCTGTCACTACGCGGTGGTAATCCTCTTACCGCTGACTTACAGCGCAACGCAGCAATAGAGAATGAAAAACTGGATGCGCTTGCCATTGATAATCGTCTTGAAACGGTTTTTGACACAGGTGCTCTGGCTCACCAAATGATGATTGGTTTGGATTGGCGCTATAGCAATGCCGATGAACAGCGCTACAGAAGTAATGCCCCGTCTATTAACTACCTGAGTCCTGACTATGATCAGGAGATCGCCTATCCGGCCTTGCTAAAAGATCGAGAGGTTTACAGTCGTCAGACTGGTGCCTATCTTCAGGATCAGATTGCCTATAACAAATGGCGTCTGATGGTGGGTGGGCGTTATGACTGGGTGAAAACGGATATTGATGTCAATTTTGACAGGGAAAATTCTGCTTCTGATGTTAGTCAGTCAGAAAAACAGTTTTCCGGTCGATTGGGTCTTGTCTACAAGTTTGATAATGGTATTGCGCCTTATATCAGTTATAGCGAAGCATTTAATGTTGTCAACGATACCGATGTTAACGGTAATTTGTTCGATCCCGAGCTCTCTGATCAATATGAGATTGGGGTTAAATTTCAACCTGAAGGCAGCGACAGCTTTATCAGTTTGGCTTTGTTTGAACTGACCAAAGAGAATTATGTGTTAAGTGAATATAACTCTGCCGGTGTAGCCACTCGCCGCCAAGTCGGTGAAGTTAAATCCAAAGGGGTAGAAATTGAAGCTGCAATGGCTTTATCAGATAGTTTCAGATTATCGGCAGCCTATAGTTATATTAATGCTCGTATCACCAAATCACCTAATGCCTGGGAAGAAGACAGTCGAACGCCAATGCAACCTGACGAGACTGCCAGTGTCTGGCTGGACTATACCCAACAAACCGGGATGTTTAAAAACTTGGGATTAGGTTTGGGGCTGCATTATGTGGGTCAAAGCAGCTACTCGACGTTAAATAACAACACGATTGCTTTTGTAACCGGTGAGACCGTCGCAGAGCTGGACAGTGAAAGTTATACCGTTATGGATGCCAGCCTGCGTTATCAGATTCAAAATATTGGACTGGCATTACACGTCACAAATTTATTCGATAAAGAATACGATACGTCATGCACTGAACAACTATGTTATTTCGGTGAAGGGCGCCGTGTGATGCTAACGGGCAGTTACAACTGGTAATGGACATATGAGGCTACATAGCTTCGGCTTGTAGCCTCTGATTTATATTGAAACTTTATTGACAGTCTTGCTAATTGGCGCCACTCTCAAGCAGAATGAATTTTCCATTCGTTACCGGAGAGAGAGATGAAAGTCAGACTCATTACCAAAAACAAAGGTAAGCCGGTTATCGGCCTGACACCAACCGATTCGCTGGACAAAGCCGTTCATTTGATGATGGAACATCGTATTGGTTCATTAGTGGTGACGGATAACGGTGCGTTAGTGGGAATTTTGTCAGAGCGTGATTTGCTGAATGTGTTGCACAAGAAGCACGCCATGTGGGAGCCGAAAACTGCCGCTGATGCCATGACACCCAATCCCTATACTTGTGATCCGGATAATACGCTTGAAGAAGTGATGAATATGATGGTCGAGCATAATATCCGTCATTTACCGGTAGTTTACAAAGGCAATCTTGAAGGCATGTTATCCATAACCGATATTGTGGAAGAGCTGCTGAAAAAAGCGAAGTTTGAAAATAAACTGTTAAAAAATTATATCCAGAACTGGCCGGACGCCGAGCATGAAGATTAGAGCCTGTTTATCTTTCCATCGTCATCTCTGTTGAGACTAAAATAGCGCCAATCTTCAGCCTATGATTCGGGTAGCTTCGCCATTCTTTCAACTTGCAGCTGGTTATCGTCAGCAAATTCGATGAGAAACTCGAACAACATGACATCTTCTTCTTCAAGCTGCGCATCAATTACTACACATTTTGTGCCTTCCAATGAGGCGAGTTTTACCCGTGGGTGAAAGATAATTCTTCTACCAGGACCATAACTGGCCACCGCACCACACAGTCGTTCAGCCCAGTCACTGGGGCGAAATTTACCGCCGTCTTTGGTGATGCCTTTAATGATCACTTTTTCCGTTGCAGTCATTGAATGTGGTGCTCTTAAATTAACAAAGGGGACAATGATTGGGCATTTTACTGTGTAACATCAGGCAAAGGCCAAACAAACTCTTTTCAGTGATTTAGGTCAGCGCGAAAAACCCGTATAATCGAGCGCTTTATTATTTGACGACAACGAGACGTTTTGTGGCCGACTACAAACAGACTTTAAATCTTCCTGCGACTGACTTTCCAATGAAAGCCGGCTTGCCCAATCGTGAGCCAGTAATGTTAAAGCGTTGGCAGGAGCAAGAACTTTATCAGCAGTTGCGACAAAAAAATCAAAATAAACCCAAATTCATTCTGCATGATGGACCTCCATATGCCAATGGTGAAATCCATATCGGCCATGCCGTTAATAAAATCCTCAAGGATATTATTCTTAAATCCAAAACCCTTAGTGGTTTTGATACTCCCTATGTTCCCGGCTGGGATTGCCATGGTCTGCCTATTGAATTAAATGTCGAGAAAAAAGTTGGTAAGCCCGGTGTAAAAGTCAGTCCGGCAGAGTTCCGTCAGGCCTGTCGTGACTATGCGGCTAAACAGGTTGATGGGCAACGTGAAGATTTCAAACGACTGGGTGTACTGGCCGATTGGGATAATCCTTATCTGACCATGGATTTTCAGTTTGAGGCTGACATTATCCGCACATTGGGTGAAATCATTGAAAACGGTCATTTACACAAGGGTGTGAAACCGGTTCACTGGTGTGTGGATTGTGGTTCAGCTTTGGCTGAAGCCGAAGTCGAATATGAGGATAAAACGTCACCGGCCATTGATGTCCGTTTTCCTTTGGTCGATGTGGCTGCATTTGATAAAGCCTGTCCGAACAATGGCTCTGGCGCTGTCAGCATTGCTATCTGGACTACCACACCATGGACACTGCCTGCCAATCAGGCTGTTTGTTTACATCCTGAGTTAGATTATGTTGTGGTGCAATGTGATAACGAGCGTTTGGTGCTCGCTGAAGCGTTGTATGAAAAAGCGCTGGAACGTTATCAATTAACCGGTGAAGTGATTGCCCGGGTTAAAGGCGCAACGCTTGAAGGTTTACAGTTGCAACACCCGTTTTATGATCGCAAGGTGCCAGTTATTCTGGGTGACCATGTCACGACTGATGCCGGTACCGGTGCGGTACATACTGCTCCCGGTCACGGTCAGGATGATTATATTGTTGGTCTGAAATATAAGCTGGAAGTAGATAATCCAGTGGGGGGCAATGGTGTGTTTTTGCCTGATACCCCAGTGTTTGCCGGTGAGTCGGTATTTAAGGCCAATCCACAGGTTATTGAATTATTAAAAGAAAAATCGGCTTTGCTGTGCCATATCGATATCCGTCACAGCTATCCACATTGCTGGCGGCATAAAACGCCGATTATTTTTCGTGCCACACCTCAATGGTTTGTCAGCATGAATCAGAATGGTTTGCGCGATCAGGCCATGCAGGCGATTGCTACCACTAAATGGATGCCGGACTGGGGCCAGAAACGTATTGAAAATATGGTGTCAGGTCGTCCGGATTGGTGTATCTCCCGCCAACGTACCTGGGGTGTGCCTATTCCATTATTTGTTCATCAGCAGAGTGGGGAATTACATCCCGATTCACAGGCTTTAATCGAAAAAGTTGCTTTGGCTGTTGAACAGGAGGGTATCGATGCCTGGTTTGATATGGATGCCAGCGATTTGATTGGTGCAGACGCAGAAAATTATTTCAAAGTCACCGATACGCTGGATGTCTGGTTTGATTCCGGAGTCTCACATGCCTGCGTGTTAACCCGGCGTGATGATTTACAACGCCCTGCAGATTTGTATCTTGAAGGCAGTGATCAACACCGTGGCTGGTTCCAATCATCATTACTGACATCAGTTGCTACTACTGGTAAAGCACCTTACAAAGCGGTGCTGACCCACGGGTTTACCGTGGATGCCGAAGGCAAGAAAATGTCCAAATCCAAGGGAAATACGGTTTCACCGCAAAAAGTAGTCAATAATCTTGGTGCCGATATTATCCGTCTCTGGGTAGCGGCGACGGATTACAGTGCTGAAATGACGGTATCGGATGAAATTCTGAAACGCACCGCGGACTCATATCGCCGTATTCGTAATACTGCACGGTATTTATTATCGAATCTGAATGATTTTGATCCTGCCGCCAATCTGGTCGCCACGGAGAAGTTATTACCACTGGATCGCTGGGTAATGGATCGTGCCTATCATCTGCAGCTGGAAATCCTGGCGGCTTATGAAAGCTATCAGTTCCATCTGATTTATCAGAAAGTACATAACTTCTGTGCCAATGAGCTGGGCAGTGCCTATCTGGATATCACCAAAGATCGGCAGTATACGATGCCAGCTGACAGCCTTGGACGCCGTTCATCGCAAACAGCTATGTATCATATCCTCGAAGCGTTAAGCCGCTGGATTGCACCGATACTGAGTTTCACTGCGGATGAGCTTTGGGAGTTTATTCCGGGTCAACGTAATGCTTCGGTGTTATTGAATGACTGGTATCAATCTCTGGAACCTTTATCGCAAGATAGTGTTTTGTCGGTGGCTGATTGGCAACAGTTGTTTTCTGTACGTGAAGCCGTAGCAAAAGAATTGGAAAACAAACGAAATCACGGCGAAGTAAAAGGCGGTTTAACTGCTGACGTTAATCTGTATGCAGAAGATAAGTTGCTGGAAATATTGAATAAAGTTGGCGATGAGTTGAAGTTCGTATTGATTACATCGTCAGCCAGGCGTTTTGCAATGGCAGATAAACCGGGAACGGCTATTAATACCGGTTTGACGGGCCTGGCAGTCAATATTCAAGCTTCTGCAAATTCTCGCTGCGAACGTTGCTGGCACCAAACTGACGATGTGGGCAGTCACGCTGACCACCCTGAATTATGTGGTCGCTGTGTTGAAAACGTAGATGGCGATGGCGAAACCCGCCGTTTTGCCTGAGGCCAATATTATGATGAAGTGGTTATGGATTAGCGCCCTGGTTATTGTGCTGGATCAGCTGACCAAAGTTGTTATGGCAAACTGGCTGGAGCTTTATCAAACCGTCGCCGTGATGCCGTATTTCAATTTCACTTTGGCACACAATAGTGGAGCGGCATTCAGTTTTCTGGCGGGGGCCGGTGGCTGGCAACGCTTTTTCTTTATTGGTCTGGCGATCTCCGTTTCAATAGTGTTAATGATTTGGTTATCACGTTTGAAAGCGCAGGCAAAAGTCGAAGCGATAGCAATTGCATTGATTATTGGCGGTGCTATCGGCAATGTTATTGATCGATTCATCCATGGCTATGTTATTGATTTTATAGATATCTATGTTGGAAGTTATCACTGGCCAGCCTTTAATATAGCCGATGCGGCTATTTGTATTGGCGCCGTATTGTTGATTGTGGATAGTTTCAAAAAACCAGCGGAGCAAAAATGAATCTGTGTGATTTAGCGGTAGAAAGCATTGCCGGTTTGCAGCCTTATGTACCGGGAAAACCCATTGAGGAATTACAACGTCAATATGGCGTAAGAGATGTCATCAAACTCGCCTCAAATGAGAGTCCGATTGGTCCATCACAAGCTGCACAAGCTGCAATTGCGTTGGCAACTCGCGATTTAACCCGTTATCCGGATGGTAATGGCTATGCATTAAAACTGGCTTTATCTGAAAAGTTTCAGATTGATGCCAACCAGATTACCTTAGGGAATGGTTCTAACGATGTGCTGGAGCTTATTGCTCGCTGTTTTGCTTCACCTGCGGATGAAGTCATATTCTCCCAACACGCGTTTGCAGTATATCCATTGGTGACGCAGGCAATAGGTGCCACATTGGTGGAAGTGCCCGCCAAACAGTATGGACATGATTTAACAGCCATGCAGCGGGCCATCACTGAAAAAACCAAGCTGATTTTTATTGCCAATCCTAACAATCCCACCGGAACGCATATTCCGGCAACGGAAGTTCATACTTTTCTGCAGTCAGTTGCTGATAACGTGATAGTCGTATTGGATGAAGCCTATATTGAATATGGCGATGAAGAGGTAAACAGCATTGATTGGCTCAAACAGTTTCCTAACTTAATCATTTGCCGTACCTTTTCCAAGGCTTATGGTCTGGCGGGATTACGGGTGGGTTTTGCGCTATCAAGTCCAGAGATTGCTGATTTATTAAATCGTCTGCGCCAGCCATTTAATGTCAATCATCTGGCGATGAGTGCTGCGATTGCCGCGTTGGGCGATGAAGATTATCTGCAATGTGCTAAACAGGTGAATACCGAAGGGATGCAGCAATACATCGATGGCTTTGATGCGATGGGATTGAATTATATTCCCTCAAAAGCCAATTTTATCTGTGTTGATGTAAACACCAATGCTGCTGATATTTATGAAAAGCTGCTGCAACAGGGCGTTATTGTCAGACCGGTTGCAGGCTATGGTCTGCCAAACCATTTACGCATAAGCATCGGCCTGGAGCATGAAAACCAGCGTTGTCTTGAAGCATTGGCAAACAGTTTGTCAGAGGCCAAATGATTAAGCATCTGGCTATCATCGGCGTTGGACTGATTGGCGGTTCACTGGCTTTGGCATTAAAAAAAGCCGGATTGGTTGAACAGGTGACAGGTTTCTCTCGCTCTCAGGCCGCGCGTGAAGAAGCTTTGGCGTTAGGTATTATCGATAAAGCAGCAGCGTCGCTGGCGGAGGCCGTAGCAGATGCCGATATGGTATTTGTGGCAGTACCAATGGGGGCGATGCAGGCAGTATTTGAACAAATAGCACCGCATCTTAAACCGCAGACGATTGTGACTGATGGTGGCAGTGCCAAACAACAGGTTATTGATGCGGCTCGCCAGGCATTGGGGATTAAGTTTGATCACTTTGTGCCAGGCCATCCGATTGCCGGTACTGAGAAAAGTGGCCCATCAGCTGCGTTTGCTGAGCTTTATCAACAGCATCGGGTCGTTTTAACCCCAGTGGCAGAAACCAATAAATCAGCTCTGGAACAAGTGCGTCAAATGTGGCAACAGGCCGGTGCAGATGTATTTGAAATGGAGGTTGAGCATCATGATGTGGTGCTGGCTGCTACCAGTCATTTACCGCATGTTTTGGCGTTTAATCTGGTCGGAATGTTAGCCCAGCGTGAAGATTGCGATGAAGTATTGCGATATGCCGCTGGTGGCTTTCGAGATTTTTCCCGGATCGCGTCAAGTGATGCAGTGATGTGGCGGGATATCTGCCTCGGCAACCGTAGTGCGATTCTAGAATTATTACAACAATATCGTAGTGGTCTGGATAAGATTGAACAGGCGATTCGGCAAGATGATGGCGATTATCTTATTGATATATTCGGGCGAGCAAAACGGGCCAGAGATACACGTTTCGCCGATCCAGATCTGAAAGATAACAGCGAAGTGTAAAGTGGGAGTGAACAGTAGCGTGAGCGGGCAGCAGGATCGTAAATTTATAGTACAGGCTGGTGGTCAATTAACAGGCAGCTTCCGCGTGCCCGGAGATAAATCCATTTCACATCGTTCTATTATGCTGGGATCACTGGCAGAGGGTGTGACTGAAATCAGCGGTTTTCTGGAAGGTGAAGATGCACTAGCGACATTGGCCGCTTTTCGTGCCATGGGTGTCAAAATTGATGGGCCGACGGATGGCAAAGTCACCGTGCATGGTGTCGGTATGCATGGACTGAAAGCCCCGGAAAATGATGTATATGTCGGTAACTCTGGCACGTCAATTCGCTTATTAAGTGGTTTATTGGCAGGGCAAAGTTTTGATGTGACGATGAGTGGTGATAAATCTTTATCAGGTCGTCCCATGCGTCGGGTAACCGATCCCTTAGCCCTCATGGGGGCAAATATCGATAGTGCAGATGGTAAACCGCCTCTGACTATTCATGGTGGCCATAAATTAAAGGCTATTGAATATGACTTGCCAATGGCCAGTGCTCAGGTTAAATCCTGTCTGTTACTTGCCGGCATGTATGCTGAAGGAACCACTAGCGTGACGGAACCTGCCCCGACTCGCGATCATACTGAACGCATGTTGCAAGGCATGGGATATCCAGTCGTGGTTCACGGTAACCGCATCAGTATTCAGGGTGGCGGAAAATTAACCGCAACCAGTATTGATGTGCCTGGCGATATTTCCTCGGCCACGTTCTTTATGGTGGGAGCCGCTATTGCACCGGGTTCGGATATTACTCTGCAACATGTAGGTATTAACCCTACGCGGACGGGTGTCATCAATATTTTGAAGCAAATGGGGGCGGATATAAGCTTGAGCAACGAAGCGGTAACCGGTGGTGAACCGGTGGCAGATATCCGGGTTCGCTATGCACCGTTGAGCGGAATTGAAATTCCTCAGGATCAGGTGCCATTGGCGATTGATGAATTTCCGGCAATATTTATTGCCGCAGCCTGTGCAGAAGGCCGCACAGTATTGACGGGTGCTGAAGAATTACGGGTGAAAGAGAGTGACCGAATTCAGGTCATGGCTGATGGATTACAGGCACTCGGCATCGATGCTCAGCCAACGTCTGATGGCATGATTATAGAAGGTGGCATTATTGGCAGTGGCGAAGTGGATGGACATGGTGATCACCGTATTGCGATGTCATTTGCTATGGCGGCACTACAGGCTGGCGGCGCCATACAGATTAATGACTGTGCCAATGTGGCAACCTCATTTCCAAATTTTGTCGAATTAGCGACTCACTGTGGTTTGCAGATTGATGCCTTCGATGTCTGATATACCTGTATTAACAATTGATGGTCCAAGCGGCTCCGGAAAGGGCACTTTGGCCCAGCGTATGGCAGAAAAGCTGGGTTGGCACTACCTGGATAGTGGTGCAATTTACCGTGTCCTGGCTCAGGCGGCATTAAAGCATCAAATTGATTTAACGGATGAAGCAGCGCTGGCATCCATAGCGGGTCAGCTGGATGTGCAGTTTGTGTTAAAGGATGGACAGTTGCAGGTTATTCTCGAAGGCGAAGATGTTTCGTTACTGATTCGTTCTGAACAGGCCGGCAATGCCGCATCAAAAGTTGCCGCATTTCCGGCAGTTCGCTCAGCTTTATTACAAAGACAGCGTGATTTTTGCCAACCGCCAGGTTTAGTCACAGATGGCCGCGATATGGGTACGGTGGTGTTTCCAGATGCGCCATACAAAGTCTTTCTCACAGCCAGTGCCAAGGTTCGGGCGGAGAGACGATATAAGCAGTTGAAAGAGAAAGGAATTGATAGTAACCTTTCCGATCTCGTAGCCGAAATATCAGAACGTGATGAACGGGATACGCAACGTGAAGTAGCGCCACTACGGCCTGCCGATGATGCCGTTATTCTCGATTCAACACAACTCGGTATCGAAGCTGTTTTAGAAAAAGTCAGTGCATTAATCGGCTGATTTATTAGGGTACTTGTCTGGGTGTTCCAGGCAGGTTTTTTGTTAATTTCCTGCAATCGCAGGACTAACGGGCGATTCTGTTATCTGAACAGGATCAAGGATATTTATAATGAGCGAAAGCTTTGCTGATCTCTTTGAAGAGAGTCTAAACGCAACCCCAATGCAACCAGGCAAAATTGTTACCGGTACGGTAGTCAATGTTGGTCCTGATGTTGTTATGGTTAACGCAGGTCTGAAATCTGAAGGCGCTATCCCAGTTGCCGAGTTCATGAACGAAAAAGGTGAAATCACCGTTTCTGTTGGTGATTTGGTCGATGTTTCTCTGGAAACACTGGAAGATGGATTTGGTGCAACACAATTATCACGTGAAAAAGCCAAAGCCGCTGAAGCATGGATTAGATTGGAACATGCATTTGAAGCCAATGAAACTGTTATCGGTATTATTTCCGGTAAGGTTAAAGGTGGTTTCACTGTAGATCTGGAAAACATCCGAGCGTTTCTGCCGGGTTCACTTGTTGATGTACGTCCTATCCGTGATACTTCACACCTCGAAGGCAAAGAGCTTGAGTTCAAACTGATTAAGCTGGATCGCCCACGTAACAATATCGTTGTTTCTCGTCGTGCCATTATGGAAGCTGAGAACAGCGTTGAACGCGAAGCCCTTCTGGAAACATTGGAAGAAGGCAAAGTTGTTAAAGGTATCGTTAAGAACCTGACTGATTACGGCGCGTTTGTTGACTTGGGTGGTATTGACGGTCTGTTGCATATCACTGATATGGCATGGAAACGTGTTAAACATCCTTCAGAAGTTGTCGCTATCGGTGACGAAATCGATGTACAGGTTCTGAAATTTGATAAAGAACGTGAACGTGTATCGCTAGGCCTGAAACAGTTGGGCGACGATCCATGGAAAGATATCGCACGTCGTTATCCAAATAGCACCCGCATCCAGGGTAAAGTCACTAACATTGCTGACTACGGTTGCTTTGTTGAAATCGAAGATGGTGTTGAAGGTTTGGTTCACATGTCTGAAATGGACTGGACCAACAAAAACGTTCACCCTTCTAAACTGGTTACTTTGGGTGATGAAGTTGAAGTTATGGTTCTGGATATTGACGCTGAACGTCGTCGTATCTCACTGGGTATCAAACAGTGCCAGACTAACCCTTGGGAAGAGTTCTCAATGACTCATAACAAAGGTGATAAAGTCAGCGGCGCTATCAAATCAATCACTGATTTCGGTATCTTCATTGGTCTGGATGGTGGCATTGACGGCCTGATCCACTTGTCAGACATCTCTTGGGAAGAAGAAAACGAAGAATTAATTCGTGACTTCAAAAAAGGCGATGAAGTGGAAGCTGTTGTATTGGCGATTGACCCTGAACGTGAACGGATTTCACTGGGTATCAAACAATTGCAGGACGATCCGTTCTCAGCTTATCTGTCTGAACACCCACGTGGCACCGTTGTGACTGGTAAAGTCATTGCAGTTGATGCTAAAGGTGCAACGATTGAATTGGCTGAAGGTGTTGAAGGTTACGTTCGCGTAGCTGATATCGCACGTGAGCGTATCGAAGATGCCAGCAAAGTGCTGAATATCGGTGATGAAGTTGAAGCTAAATTTACAGGAATGTCTCGCAAGGATCGCACGCTGACTCTGTCAATCAAAGCTAAGGATGATCAGGAAGAATCTGAAGCAGTGAAAGAGTACAGTAATGTTAGTTCCGGCAATACCACTTTAGGTGATTTGCTGAAAGAACAGATGAATCAGAAAGACAGCTAATCTGATCATTGGGTGAGCATCCGGTCAGGCCGGATGCTCATTTTCTTGTTATACAGCTGCCTTTTTATTTAAGGCATAACCCAAAAGTCTACTGCCGGGAATCTAGGAAATTATGACCAAGTCTGATTTGATAGAAATACTATCCGAAAAACAATCTCTATTGAATTACCGAGACGTTGAACTAGCGGTGAAGTTAATTCTTGAACAGATGAGCGATTGTCTGTCACGTGGTGATCGTATTGAGATCAGAGGGTTTGGCAGTTTCACCTTGCATCATCGTCCACCAAGAGTAGGACGTAATCCAAAAAGCGGTGAATCCGTTAAACTTGATGAAAAATATGTACCACACTTTAAACCCGGAAAAGAATTACGCGATCGCGTTAATAATGCCGCTGGTTTTTAACAAAAATGAAAATTAGTCAGGAAGCCGTTACTGACGCTCTTGTAATTAAAAGTTATGGCGACGGCTTTCTACTGATTCAAGCTCCAAATCAAATTCCACAACAAATAACACATGACTGTGTTTTATCTCCTGAAGGTGTATTCGATGCACTGGATCTCCAAACTCTCGCTGAACAGTCTAGCGATTCTCAAATTGAGATAATAAAATCCTTCAATGCTGACGTTGTCATTATGGTGAATAACGAAGGTATTACTCCCAATATATTACAAATTACTGGCAACCTGGCACAGTATGGGATCTCACTGGAAACCATGTCACTTGGCGCTGCTTGCCGTACCTATAACTTGCTGTTGAATGAAGGCAGAAAACCAATAGTATTGATTTACTTTTACAATTAATGCGGATGACGACTAATGCACCGCAATTGAACAAGTAAATAACCATATTAAACATATGGATTAAATCATTGTTTTTACGTTACTTATTAGCTTCTGCTGAAATAGCTTTTTTGCTAATACTTGACCCCGTCAGATGAAGTCAGGAAAATTCTCCTATTTGGATAACTTCAAGCCAGTGAAAGTAGAAGCAAAACCAGCAAAATTGATCTGGATCACGGATTTGAAATCATCAACCTAGTTGTTTTGCGGTAAAATTCATTAGCTGGAACGTTAGGCAGAATGAAATGGGGTTCTGTTTTCTTAATAAAGAAACAGTGAAAGAGTTTTCATGAAAGAGAAGGTGTGATCGCTATGCAGGCGAAACAACAGTACAACTTTGAAGTGGTCAAATGGTTCGCCTATATGGCGTGTGTCTATTTGGTTGCCGGAACGGGTATGGGTGTATTTATTGCATCGCAGTTAGCCTGGCCAGATTTGAATTTTGATAATCCGTATATCAGTTTTGGTCGACTACGCCCATTACATACCAATACGGTTATCTTTGCGTTTGGTGGTTCGACTTTGATGGCGACAGCATTTTATGTTGTTCAACGCACCTCTGGCGTCAGACTGTGGAGTGATAAATTGGCATGGTTCACCTTCTGGGGCTGGAACCTGATTATTCTCGGAGCCATCATTACTCTGCCTTTAGGTCTGACTCAATCAAAAGAATATGCTGAACTGGAATGGCCGCTGGATATTTTAATTGCGGTGGTTTGGATTGCCTACATGTTCAATTTCATCATGACCTTATCGATCCGAAAGGTTTCGCATATCTATGTTGCCAACTGGTTCTTCCTGGCAATGATGATCATGATTACCTACCTCCATGTAGTCAATAGTCTGTCTATTCCCGTCAGTATGTGGAAATCCTATTCCATTTTCTCCGGGGTTCAGGATGCGATGATTCAATGGTGGTGGGGTCATAACGCTGTTGGTTTCTTCCTGACTGCTGGTTTCCTAGGCATCATGTATTACTTCGTACCTAAACAGGCAAACCGTCCGGTTTACTCGTACCGCCTGTCAGTTATCCACTTCTGGGCGCTGGTATTCGGTTATGTCTGGTTGGGGGCTCACCATCTTCAATATACCGCTCTGCCAGATTGGACCGGTTCACTGGGTGCAGCCATTTCCCTTGCGATGATTATTCCTTCATGGGGTGGTGCGTTAAACGGTATGTTTACCCTGAGCGGTGCGTGGGACAAATTACGTACAGACTATATTTTACGTTTCCTGATTGTCTCTTTGGCGTTCTATGCGATGTCAACTTTCGAAGGTCCGGTTATGGCTTCGAAAACCGTAAATGCGTTGTCACATTACACTGACTGGACTATCGGTCACGTTCATTCAGGCGCACTTGGTTGGGTTGCAATGGTTTCTGTGGGTGCCTTGTACCATATGGTCGAACGTATGTGGGGTACAACCATGTATTCAGTCAAACTGGTCAATCTGCATTTCTGGATGGCGACTATTGGTACCGCAATTTACATCACTGCAATGTGGGTGTCCGGTATCATGCAAGGCCTGATGTGGCGTGCATACGATGAATATGGCAATTTGGCCTACACCTTTGTTGAGTCTGTAGCACAAATGCATCCTTATTACGCGATGCGTGCAATTGGTGGACTGATTTTCTTCCTGGGTGCGGTCATCATGCTGTTTAACGTAACAGTGACTATTCGCCGCGCGATTGCAAAACCGTCCGCCGAAATGGCAACTGCAGCGAATATTTGAGGGTATCAGCATGGCTAAAAAATCTAATAAACGCATTAGCTTTCAAGAGTGGGTAGAACAAAATGTGTGGGGGCTGGTGCTAGCGACGGCGTTGGTAGTGTCAGTCGGTGGTATTGTCGAGATCGTTCCATTGTTCTATTTGGATAATACTTTTGAGGATGATGTTTTTCCAGAATACGAAGAACTGCAGGGTGTACGTCCATACACTGCACTTGAGCTAGCTGGACGTGACATTTATCAGCGGGAAGGTTGCTATCTGTGTCATTCACAAATGGTACGTCCATTCCGTGATGAAAAAGATCGTTATGGTCATTATTCATTGGCTGTTGAGTCCAAATATGACCACCCATTTCAGTGGGGTTCCAAGCGTACCGGTCCTGATTTAGCGCGTGTTGGTGGTAAATACTCTGATGCATGGCATATTCAGCATTTGCGTGACCCGCGTTCTGTTGTACCTGAATCCGTTATGCCTAGATATCCTTGGCTGGACAAATCCACCATCGATGGTGAAGGCATGGTTAAGCGACTCAAAGCAATGAAAGTCCTGGGGGTTCCTTACAGTGATGAAGAAATTCTGGGAGCAGCAGAATTCGTAGAAGGCAAAACTGAAATGGATGCTCTGGTCGCTTATCTGCAAGTGCTTGGCACCATGATTCAATTTGAACCAGGAAGAGATTACCGTGAGTGATTTTCTGTCTTATTTTAAGACAAACTGGTCTGCAATGACCGTAAGCGATTGGGTGGGTACCATTCTGACGGTTGTTATTTTCTTACTGATGTTTGGTATGTATTTCTGGGTGTTACGCCCTAAAAACAAAGAAAAACTTGAATCGCATCGTGACTTGCCACTGAGAGATGACGATATAAATTCGGAGAAAAATGATGGCTGATAACAATAAAAACCCAAATGAATGTCCTGATACCGGACATGAATGGGATGGCATCAGAGAATTGACTAATCCACCGCCGCGTTGGTGGACAATAGCTTTATACCTGAGCGGTTTGTTAGTGCTGGTGTATTTTATTCTTTATCCTTCTCTGCCATTAGTGAATGGAAACACCGAAGGTATTCTGGGCTGGACGCAGATCAATGAATACAAGGATGACATGGCAAAAATTCAGGAAAAACGTGCACCTTTTGAAGATCGTATTGCTGCAATGTCAGCAGAAGAAATTCTCGAAGATGATGAGCTGTTACGCTATGCAGTAGGTTCAAGCAAAGTGCTTTATGGTGACAATTGTGCCGCTTGTCATGGTGTGGGTGGATATCCTCAACCTGGTTCGGGATATCCTATCCTGGCTGATGATGACTGGTTGTACGGTGGAACGGTAAACAAGATCATTGAAACCCTGGCCAAAGGTCGTCAAGGAATGATGCCAGCACATGCTGAGCTGTTAACCGAAGAAGAAGTGGATGGTCTGGTTGAATTCGTGTTGAGTAACTCGGCTGGTGAAGCCACCGAAGCGCAATGGAAACTTTACAACGAAAAAGGTTGTGTAGCATGCCATGGTGCAGATGCTAAAGGCATTCAGCAATTAGGCTCGGCTAACTTATCAGATAAAGTCTGGCGCTTTTCTGGGGAACCGGATGAAATTCGCCATACGATTCTTCACGGCGTAAATGCTGCGAATGATCCAAAGACTCGTATTGCAGTAATGCCAGCCTGGAATGAAAAGCTTGCCGTACGTTTGGAAGCAGAAGAATACGGTGATGATCCTGAAGAATATTATGAAGGTGATGAAACTCAACGGCTTTCAGAAACTGAAATCAAAAAACTGGCTGTTTATGTCCATCAACTCGGTGGTGGCGTAGAGTAGACTCAAGCTAACGTAATTACGAGTCGATAGATTCAAGGAGATTGATATGGGTTTAGATGCTGTAGCGATTGGTGCGATTGTAAGTCTTGTATTGACAATTGTTGTGATTGGCGTGATTGCCTACAAGGTCGTTAAAAACATGGAAGACAGTTCCAACGATAATTGACAGAGCGACGAATCAAAAAAAGCCGATTTTGTCGGCTTTTTTTGTACGTCAAAAGCTAAATTAGTAAATGCTTATATTATTTGGCGTGGTATAATTCCATCGGATAAGTTGCCTGTGAGGTACAAACTGTGTCGGAACAACTGAAGTCAGCAGAGCTCAATATTAATGACATCTATGATGAGGTCTCTGACTGGCATGTTAATGCCGGTGGCACTAAGGTCGTAGCAAAGCGGATGTCTGGTCGTTTCAGACGCCTTAAATGGTTTGGTATGTCGGTCTGGTTAATTTTCTTTATTGGGCCTTACCTACGCTGGAACGGCCAACAGGCAATTCTTTTCGATATCCCCAATCGTCAATTCAACTTTTTAGATATCACCATTTTCCCACAAGATATCTGGATGCTTTCCCTTACATTATTATTCTTTGCCATATTGTTGGCGGCAGTAACCAGTATTGCGGGTCGGGTATTCTGTGGTTATTTCTGTTTTCAAACTGTCTGGACCGATGTTTTTACCTTTATCGAAACCCGTATTGAAGGTGATACACCTCAAAAAGCGATGAAGTTTAAAAACTCACCGAATACCATCAGCAAAGTCTCCCGCATTGTTCTGAAACATGCTTTATGGTTGTCAATTGCCTTACTGACTGGCGTTACCTTTGCTGCCTGGTTTACCGATGCGTATCAACTCTGGTATGACTATTTTCATCTGCAGGCGTCATTAGCTGCCTGGATAGTCCTGGCTATGTTTACTATTGGAACATATATCTTTGCTGGATTTATGCGTGAGCAGGTCTGTTTCTGGCTATGCCCATATGCCCGTCTGCAAGGAGTTATGTATGATCAGGATACCGTGCTGCCAGCATATGATGCCGAACGTGGCGAACCCCGTGGTAAGCTTAAAAAAGGTGCTATGGACTCTAGTAAAGGCAGCTGTATCGATTGCAAGGTGTGTGTTGCAGTATGTCCTACCGGAATTGATATACGTAAGGGGCAACAAGAGGGATGTATCACCTGTGGTATGTGTATTGATGCCTGTGACAGTATTATGGACAAAACCAATCAGCCTCGTGGTCTGATTCGTTATGCGTCATACAAGGATTTACATCACAATGCTCAACCGGCCCCGTTATATAAACGTCCGAGAGTTATTATTTATTCATTTATATTGATGATGGCAATGTCTGGCGTTGGTTATGGATTTGCCACGCTCTCGTCGACAGAGTTTCAGGTTATTCACAATCGACAACCGGTATTTGTTCAGCTAAGTGATGGATCTATTCAGAACCGTTACACACTTAAAATGCTTAACAAAACCAATAAAACCATGGAAGTTCAGTATGGCATCAGTGGTTTGGAAGGCGCCACTTTGCATGGTATTGACCACAGCGTTATTATTGAACCCGGTAAGGTTATTCCATTACAGGCACTGGTTAGAGTGCCAGATGGAGAACTCAACAAAGAACTTGAACACCTGACTTTTATTGCTAATGTCGTTTCCAACCCGGGTGTTTCTGTCCAGTATGAAAGTGTCTTTATGGGGCCGAAATGATGGCAATCTCACAAGAAAATAATCAAGCACTGAAGAATCCATGGGTCTTAGGTTTTCTCGCTTTTTTGTGCACGTTTGTCACGATGAATATCATATTTATCTACCTGGCATTTAAGTCGCCACCAAATCTGGTCGTCGATAATTACTATGAGCGAGGCAAGGCTTACGCTGAGAAAGATATGCAGCTTGAACAGGAAAATAAGCTCGGCTGGAGCGGGGTTATTATGGTTCCTGCAAATAACCGGGTCAATCAGCGTCAGGCTTATGAAGTGCTGATCCAAGGAAAAAATTCTACAACTGTAGAATTGGATTCTGTCAGCTTATTCGCTTATCGCCCTTCAGATCAGCGTGAAGATTTTTCGGTTGAAATGAATCCTATTGGTCTGGGACGTTATGGCGCGGATATTGAGTTTGGCTTGCCAGGTAACTGGGACATAATAGTTGAAGCCAAACGTGGAGATGATGAGTTTCTGATCACCCGCAGAATTTATATTGATCCTTAATTATTTAAAAGCAAGTTGATAGTTTTTGTCTGAATCTGCCGCGCAAACTAAAAAAAGCGAATGTTTTCATTGTGGATTAATTGTCAAAAATCCCGGTGAATTTACTGCACAAATAAATTCCCTTCCACATGACTTTTGTTGTCATGGCTGCCAAATGGCATGCCAGACAATCTACGCAGCGGGACTACAGGGTTTTTATAATAAAACGCCAGAAGGCGAATCACTTGCCCCCCCGCCTGAAACAGCTAATGATTTTCATGCCTATGATATTGATGAAATTCAGGCAGATTATGTTGATGATCTAGGCGATAAACGCACCATTTACCTGTTAATCGAGGGGATACATTGTGCTGCCTGCGTTTGGTTAATTGAACATGCACTACATAAATTACCGGGTGTGTTGGAGGCAGATGTAAATTTGACAGCAAAACGCTGTCGAATTCGCTGGGATAATCGCGAAACTTCCTTATCTGTTTTAATGCAGCACCTCGCTAAACTGGGCTATGCAGCAGTGCCTTTTGACCCGGAAACGGCAGAAGGTGCATTGGCCAAGCGTCATCGTGGATTAGTATATCGAATGGCTTTTGCCGGTTTTGCCATGATGAACCTGATGTGGGTTTCCATTGCATTGTATTCCGGTGCAGCAGAAGACGAGTTCCGCAATCTGTTTCATTGGGTGGGCTTTTTTATTGCCACACCAACATTGCTTTATTCAGGTTATCCATTTTTTCACAATTCAATAAGTGGATTACGCAGCCGTTATCTGACCATGGATTTACCGATTGCTATCGGTGCTACTGCAACCTATATTTACTCAACGTATATCACCTTCACTGGATCGTTAGATGGCGAAGTCTTCTTTGATACGGTAGTGAATTTTATCTTTGTGATTCTTATTGGCCGATATTTGGAAGCGCTTTCCAAGCGGAACGCGCTATCCGCAACGCGGCGCATGCTGGAGTTACAACCGAAACTGGCAACCCTAATTGAAGCGGGTGTCCAGAAAACAGTGCCTATCCGTTCGGTAAAAGCAGGGGATTTGGTGCTGGTCCGTCCCGGTGAGAATATACCAGTCGATGGCATTGTGACCGAGGGTGAAAGTGTCGTCGATGAATCAATGTTGACTGGCGAATCACAACCGATTCGCAAACAACCTGAAGATTCTGTAGTGGCCGGCAGTATTAATGGGGAAGGCGCTTTTGTTGTCAGAGCAAAACATGTGTTACGCCATACTGCCCTGGCGAAAATCATTGCGCTGATGGATGAGGCGCAAACCTCTAAAGCCCCTATTCAAACCCTGGCAGACAAAATCGTTCCCTGGTTTGTGGTAATTACCTTGACCCTTGCTACATTGACCTTTATGTACTGGGTGGGAAGTGATTTTGAAAAAGCATTATTGGCTGCAGCCTCAGTATTAGTAGTGACCTGTCCCTGTGCTTTTGGCATGGCAACCCCAATGTCGATTGCGGTTGCCAGTGGTGTAGGGGCTAGCAATGGTATTTTGATCAAACAAGGTGTTGCATTAGAGAAGTTATCCAGTGTGACTCATTATGTGTTTGATAAAACAGGCACATTGACTGAAGGTAAATTAAGGCTGGTTAAACGATTCACCGCGGAAGGCATTTCCCCACAAACGGTCTTACAGATTGCGGCGTCAGCAGAGCAACAGTCCGAACACGGTATTGCAAAAACCATTATCTCAGCCGCTCAGCAAGAGAATCTGCCTTTATTGGAGATTTCCAGGTTTAATGCTTCTCCGGGAAGAGGGGTGGAAGCGGATATTGAGGGACAGAAAATTCTGGTAGGTACGGCGGAATGGATGACGCTGCATGATATAAAGCTAAATGGCGAATGGCAATCACAGGTCAATCAGCTGGAACAACAAGGGATCAGCGGTGTATTTGTGGCACGTGATCAAAAACTGATAGGCATTTTAGGCTTGTTCGATACGTTACGAGATGACGCAAAAAACGTGATTGCTGACATGTTGGCACAGGGGCTTAAAGTCACTGTATTAAGTGGTGATCGTCAACTGGTAGTGGATTCGGTTACCGCAGATTTAGGCAATATCCAGCGATTGGCCGAAGTATTGCCTGCTGAGAAACGGCAGGTGATTCAGCGATTACAGCAACAAGGCGATTTTGTTGCAATGGTCGGTGATGGCATTAATGATTCACCCGCATTAATTCAGGCTGATGTGGGTATAGCTCTGGCTTCGGGGACCGATGTCTCTATTGAAAGTGCCGATATTATCCTATCGCATAATCAACTGAGTCAGGTCGCTTTGGCAAGGCAGTTGGCTGCTCGGACATTACGCACCATCCGGCAGAATATTGTATTATCCATAAGTTATAACGTGATTATGGTTCCATTAGCTATGATGGCCTTAGTCAGTCCCTTACTGGCAGCAATCACGATGCCGATTAGTTCGTTACTTGTCATTGGTAATGCTGCCAGGATTAGTCGAATAGTAAAGAGGTAGGCTATGGAAGTCATTTATGGACTTTTACCCGGTATGTTATTGCTGGGCCTGGTGGGTGTTGCAGTGTTTTTCTGGGCTGTTCGAAGTGGTCAGTACGACGATATGGATGGCGCCGCTAACCGGGTATTGATGGATGATGATAACGATCCTGAAGAGACCGAAGCGGATGAAGAACCACAAGTAAAGAATGAAGCCCGCAAGGATGAATAGGCTTGTTATTCTGTGTTGCGTTGGCCTTTTGCTGACGAAAAACGTCCTGGCTGAAAATATACATGTTGGCATGAGTAGTGCATTGACTGGTCCACTAGCTGAAATGGGATTGTCAATGCAAGCCGGAATAAACGCTTTTTTTTCCAAAGTAAATGATCAGGGAGGCATTCAGGGCAATCGTATTGAACTATTGGCACTGGATGACTCCTACGAACCAGTTCTGGCAGCCTCTAATATGCGGCAGCTTATTACTGAGCATGATGTCGTGGCGGTACTGGGTAATGTTGGAACACCAACGGCAGTTGTCACTGTTCCGATTGCGGAACAATCTCAGGTTGCTTTGGTCGGTGCATTTTCCGGCGGTGAAGTGCTAAGGCGAGATCCCCCTAGTCGTTATATCATTAATATTCGGCCAGGATATCGACAGGAAGTCGCAACGTTGATTTACGGTTTATTGAATGCGGGCATTCAAGCCGATGAGATCGCTTTTTTTACGCAGCAGGATAGTTATGGCAATGCGGTATATCAGTCAGCTGCGCTGGCCTTGCAAGCCAAAGGGTTTTATCGGGCGGAGTACCTGCCTCATGCCTATTATTCTCGCAATACAATGAATGTCGAAAGTGCTGTTGCGACGATTCTCAAAGCAAAAAAAACACCCAAAGTTATTCTGATGGCTGGCAGTTATGCCCCATCGGCCAAGTTTATAAAACTATTGCATGCAGATAAGCCGGACATGTGGTTTGTGAATGTGTCATTTGTCGGTAGCCATGTACTGGAGCAATCTCTTAAAGGGATTGATGCAAATGTTCTGGTCAGTCAGGTTGTGCCGGAAGTCGATGCGGATTTGCCGATCGTCAATGAATATCGGCAGGCTTTGGCGCAATATGATAAAAACTTGCAGCCCAATACGGTCTCTCTGGAAGGCTACATCGTGGCAAAAGTATTTTGCCAGGCATTAAAACGTATTGATGGTCCAGTAACACGACAGTCAGTAGTTGATGCTCTTTATGATCTGAAGGATTGGGATATTGGTCTGGAGACCCAGAGCAGTTTTGCCAGTAATACCTCTGCTGTAGGCAACAAAGTCTGGCTCAGCAAACTTGAAAACGGTTCGTTTAGATCCTTTGAATGGCGTGACTTTGAGTTACCACAGTAGCTTCATCTACAGGATGTGAGCAAAATGAACAGGGAAAATATGTTTAAAAACTGGAGCATCCGTGCACTGCTGCACTTCTGGGCAGTCATTACCGTATTGATGGTATTGCTAATGGCGGCAATAGCCATGTTCAGCCATCATCATTACACCAAAAATCAACTCCAGCTTACCGAACAAGTGTTTCCGCTGGTAGATAATGCTCGACAAATTACGACCAGCGCGGCCGCCTTTATTACCAGGCAGAAGCAGATTATCAGTGCCCAAAATGCTGATGAACTTGCCAGTGTTGCTAAACGAGCGCCGCTTGAGGCTGAATTCGAACAAACCTGGCAACGTTTACTGGTAAGTATGCAGGAGCTGGAAATTTCACCAGAGCTCACCACTGTTTTAACTGATTATTATCAACAGTTTCTCGAAACTGATAGTCAGTTACTGCAGCAAATGCAGGTTCAGCACCAATTATCTGAACAGCTTGAACAACGTACCGAAAGTGTGTCCTTGCTGGGAGAAGAAATTCAGGAAATTGCCGAAGCGATTACCGGCAAAATTGATTTGACCCTGACCAGACAAATCCAGTCCTTACGTCCTCCTGCATTAGTTGAACAGTCTGATACAACTACGTTAATTGATAATTACAGTGCCGTAGAACGAAGCAGCTATTCTTTGATGCTGAATGTGTTGCGTATCAGTATGTTAAGTCAGAAAATTCGTGAAACACAAAATCAGGATTTGCTGCTGAGTATCAGGGAAAACGATATTAGGGAACAAGAGGCGATGTTGCGTAATGCTATTTTGGTAATCAAGCAGCATCTACAAAATTACCCTGATTTGATGCTACAGGCCGATAGATTACAACAACAGATTGATAGCTTTATTCACTTGGTAGTAGACAATGATAATTCGGTTTATCAATTGCGTATCCGACAAATAGAGGCATATGAACAATCCCAAATCGTGCAACAGCAGGGGTTGGATATATTGGAAATATTGATGCTGAATCTGAATAACCTTTCCGCCAGAGTAGGGGAGCAGGGGCTGGTCAGAACGCAGGCCTCAGCCGCACTGGCCAAGACAGCCAAATGGTGGATGATTATAAGTTGTTTGATTATTTCGTTAGGTATTACCGGTTTTGTACTCACCATGACAGCACGTATTAATCAGCCGATGCAACGCTTACGTAAAGCGATGCATTCCTTGTCTGCTCAGAATTTTGATACCCGGATGCCAACAGATAATGGTCAAAGTGAATTTAACTTACTTGCCAATGACTTTAATGTTTTTGCTGCGCAAACCCAGAGTCTGATTGAGACACTGGATGAGACCAGACACTCACTGGAGGTGCGGGAAACACGGATTCGTGCCATTCTTAATGGTGTTCCGGAAGCTATTCTGGCGCTTCAGGCCGATGGAACAATCAGTTCCTGTAATCCGGCGGCAGAAAAAATATTAAAGGCCAGTGAAAGCCAATTGGCTGGCCAGAAAATATTGCAGTTCTTTGCACAAACGGAATCGATTCACTCGCTTGGTGATATTGAGCAGCAGCAAAAAGACAATCGTGAGTTTGAGGGTTTGAACTGGTTTGGTGAGTCATTTTCCATGTGGGTCTCGCTCAGTCCTTTATCAGAGTTTGATGACGATATCTGGGTTTGCGTGATATCGGATATCAGCTCATGGAAAAGAACCAAACTGGCATTAGTCCAAACCAGTAATGAATTAAATGCCATTCTTGAAAATGCCATGGTAGGTATTGCTTTTATCAAGAATCGCCAGATTATTCGGGTAAATAATAAATTCGAACAATTGTTTCTGTTTTCCCGAGAGGATATTGAAGGCAAAAGCACTTTATGTCTGCATCCCAGCGAAGAAGCTTTTGAACGCTTTGGCGAACAGGCTTACAGCACATTGTCTGAAGCTGAAAACTTTGAAGCTCAGGTTGAAATGATCCGTGCTAATGGCGAGAAATTCTGGTGTGCAGTCGCCGGTCAGGTAATTGATCCGGTCAATCCAGCAGAGGGATCCATCTGGCTGTATGAAGATGTGACTCATCAACGTCAGAATGAAGAGCGACTGACTAGATTAGCCAGCAGCGATATTCTGACTGGTTTACCTAACCGAGGTGTATTTAAAGATCGCCTTGAACATGCCATACACAAAGCCAAACGACAAAATGGTCGACTTGCCGTGTTCTTTCTCGACTTGGATCATTTCAAACATATCAACGATTCATTGGGCCATAAAGCCGGAGACATCTTGTTGTGCGAAGTGGCTCGGCGCATCCGTTCCTGTGTAAGGGACAGCGATACAGTTGCGAGATTAGGTGGGGATGAATTTACCGTTATTCTGGAAGATATCACGTCAGCTCAGTATGTCGGCAGAGTGGCTGAAAAAATTCTCAGCACGACAGCTTTGCCATATATGTTGGATAACATTGAAGTGAATATCAGTCCGAGTATCGGGATAAGCTTATATCCTGCAGACGGACGCGATGTCGATATGCTGGTGCGTAATGCCGATGCAGCGATGTACTACGCCAAGGGGAGTGGTCGTAATAATTTTCAGTTCTATTCCTCAGAAATGAATGCCCAGGCATCACAGCGACTGGCAATGGAAACCGGTTTGCGTCGTGCAGTTGAATTGCAGGAGTTTTATCTGCAGTTTCAACCGCAGATTGATCTGGAAACGGGCCGGGTGGCAGGTGCCGAGGTGTTATTACGTTGGCATACAGAGCAATGGGGAGATGTTTCACCAGCGATTTTTGTACCCGTGTTAGAAGATACCGGTCTGATAAGTACGGTAGGAGAATGGGTGTTAAGAAAAACCTGTGAAGCGTACATGGCAAACCAGCAATATTTGCCCGATGACTTTTTAATGGCAGTCAATCTTTCGGGCCGTCAATTTAAAGGCAATTTACTGGTCAACTTTATTCGCAATCTGCTGGAACAAACCGGAATGCCTGCCAAAAATCTGGAATTGGAGATTACCGAAAGTCTGTTAATGGAAAACACTGAGCAAGCTGTTCAGACCTTACGAGAATTGAGTTTGCTTGGTATTACCCTGGCCATTGACGACTTTGGCACCGGCTATTCGTCGTTGTCATATTTGAAGCAGTTCCCGCTCAATGTGCTAAAGATCGACCGAACTTTCGTTCGCGATGTGACAGAAGACAGTGATGACGCGGCTATCGTAAATGCCATTCTGGCCATGTCGAACAGTCTGGCCTTGGAAGTTGTAGCTGAAGGTGTTGAGACTGCAGAGCAGCTGGCATTTTTACGTAAGAGTCAGTGCAAACGGGCACAAGGGTTTTATTTCAGCAAGGCCATCGACCTGAGCGACCTTATGGATTATATAAAACTAACTGATCAGGATGAGCGGGCCGTATAAGTCAACATTGGACGTTCTTCAGGGTGAAGTCGGATAGTGAGACCAATATTCGGGTAATGCCAGATTTGTGCCGGACTTTCTTCTGCTTCATTCTGAATTTGTTCGGGTTCTCCAAAACGCGTGCGTACCATTTCCTCATCGAGACGTACTGAAGGAATATAAGTAAGCACTATTGCCGGAGCAGCTAATAAAGCCTGCTTATCATCAAAAGCAGGATCATAGCGCCGAGCTCCACTGGGTTGGAGTTTTGCCGAAACCGCTCTTGCCGCCATCGCTTGTAATTTCTCTTCAGGAAGCTGAAGATTAAGGACAGTACGTGCTGAGAGTCCACCAAGATTAATGGATTCAAAAAATACTTCAGCAGAAATATCGTCGTTTTCAGAAATAAAAAGAGCCGCTTCCCCGGCTTCACGCCATAACTGTTGAATTTCCCCGTAAGTAGTGGTGCCTAAGTGCACACCCATCACTTGAATTTGGTTATCAGGCATCACCGTCACTTCCCAAGGTTTGGGGGCGGTGGGTTGTGGAGAGGGGACCAGCATTAATGCAGCAATCGCAATAATGACTAAAGTCGTACCAAGTAAAAATTTGAGCAATATACGCATAAATATCCGAATTAGTTAACTTGTAACCAGAAAGTGACTGGCCCGTCATTGGTCAGTGAAACCTGCATATCAGCAGCAAATTGTCCGGCTTCAACCGTGACAGTTTGCAGCCGTGCCTGTGCCAGCAGATAATCAAACAATTGTTTGCCCTGTTCGGGCGGTGCAGCAGGCGTGAAACTGGGGCGATTGCCTTTACGGGTATCAGCGGGCAAGGTAAATTGCGGTACCAGCAGTAAATCACCTTTTATATCGAGCAAGCTTAAATTCATTTTGTCGTCGGCATCGCTGAATACTCGATAGTTTAAAATGCGTTTTAACAATCTGTCAGCAACAGCTATCGTGTCGGTTTTTTCTATACCAATCAATACCAGCAAACCTTGGCCGATTTGAGCAATGGTTTGATTTTCATTGATAGTGACATCCGCCTGACTGACACGTTGTAGCAATGCAATCATTTTAGTTTCGATGCCAATTGATCTGTCGTTCTGACCAGCGCATCAATAATCGCAGGCTCGCTTGCTGCGTGTCCAGCCAAAGGCAACACTTCAAACTGTGCATTTGGCCAGCGTTGATAGACTTCCCACGATTGCTGCATTGGACACACCATATCGTAGCGGCCATGAATAATGGTTGCCGGGAGATGATTAATTGATTCTATGCTTTCCAACAAGGGCTGGTCTGCCAGAAAACAATTATTCAACGCGTAATGCAATTGGATTCTGGAATGTGCCAGTGGCCCTGGCGATTGCTCAGCATCGGGTTGATAATGTTGATCGCGGAGCATCACAATGGTGGCTTCCCAGTTTTGTAATGTATTGGCAGCGATTTCCTGTTGAGAGACATCCGGATGGGTTAATTTCTGATAAAAATATGCCAATGGTGAATTTTGCTCACTTTCAGGTAAATCCTTCACCAGTTCATGCCAGGCTTCAGCAAACACTCTGGATGCGCCGCCTGCAGCATAAACCCAGTTAATATCCTGCTGTCTTCCAAGAAAAGTGCCGCGTAACACCATGTTTGAGACTTTTTGAGGATGCTGTCGGGCATACGCTAACGCTAATGTGGCTCCCCATGATCCACCAAATAACATCCACTTATCAATATCGAGTAATTTGCGGATAGCTTCCATATCCGCTATCAGATAATCGGTGGTGTTATGTTCCAGTTCACCTGCTGGTAACGAACGTCCGCAACCACGCTGATCAAATAAAATAACGTGATATAACTCAGGATCAAAATAACAACGGTGCTGTGGCCGGCAACCAGAGCCAGGACCACCATGTAAAAATATTACCGGGATTCCCTGTGGATTGCCGCACTGCTCGAAATAAACCTCATGACGTCGACCATCCGGCATTTCTTCACAGGATAATAGCTGACTGTGAAAAGGCTCGATATCAGGGTATAGAGTACGCATATGCTGTTCCGTAATGGTTTTCAGCACGCAACTATATCATGTCAGATGATGGTAATTATTACCTTGATGGGCGAAAATATGACGTTTAACTGTTGGCACTGCTGTTCAGCAATAATAAAGACATACAAGGCGAACTCAACATGAACCTGCATGAGTATCAGGCAAAACAATTGTTTAACCAATATGGCATCGCAACACCTAAAGGAAGGATGATAGCTACGGCTGATGAAGTGGAATCTGCCATTACAGCAATTGGTGGTGATCGTTGGGTAGTGAAAGCCCAAGTGCACAGTGGCGGACGTGGTAAGGCCGGTGGTGTACGGGTAGAAGATAATCAGCATGCGGTGAAGGATGCGGTAAATGCGATGTTGGGAAGTCAGCTGGTGACGCATCAGACAACAGCAGAAGGTTTACCGGTAAATAAAATCTGGATTGAAACTCCCTCATCAATTGCCCGTGAATTATATCTCGCCTTACTGGTCGACCGCGTCACGCAACGTGTTGTGTTTATGATTTCAGCTGAAGGCGGAATGGATATTGAAGAGGTGGCTGAGAAAACGCCGAAAGCTATTTTAAATCTTTATGTCGATCCGGTCGCCGGTCTGCAATTCTATCAATGTCGTCAGGCAGGTTTCTTTTTGCAGTTAACCGGTGCCGCCTTTAAGCAGTTACAGCAATTGATGCAAAACTTGTATCAGCTGTTTTGTGAAAAAGACATCAGCCTGTTGGAAATTAACCCGTTAGTGGTTACCGATTCCGGAGATTTATTGGCATTGGATGCCAAAATCAATGTTGATGATAATGCTTTATATCGTCACACGGATTTAGCCGAATTATTTGATCCAAGCCAGGAAAATCCAGCTGAAGTGATCGCTCGTGATTTCGGCCTGAATTATATTGCTCTGGATGGCAATGTGGCTTGTATGGTCAATGGTGCCGGGTTGGCAATGGCTACAATGGACTTGATTCAGAAGCAGGGCGGTGAACCGGCCAATTTCCTTGATGTTGGTGGCGGTACGACTTCAGATCGCGTTGCCGAAGCATTTAAATTGATTTTATCTGACAAAAAAGTGAAATCTATTCTGGTGAATATCTTTGGTGGAATCGTGCGCTGTGACCTGATAGCTCAAGGCATTATGCAGGCGGCCAAGGAAGTCGGTTTATCGTTGCCGGTGGTGGTTCGCCTGGAGGGTACCAATGCCGATTTGGGCCGTACATTATTGGAAAACAGCGGAATGAATTTGCGCGTAGCACAGGATTTAACTGAAGCAGCAGCCATGGCTGTCACTGCGGCAGGGGAGTAATAAACACGTGAGTATCTTGGTTAATAAAGACACCAAAGTTATCTGTCAGGGTTTTACCGGCAAACAGGGCACTTTCCATTCCGAGCAGGCTATTGCCTATGGCACGCAGTTTGTTGGCGGGGTCACACCCGGTAAAGGTGGTCAAATGCATCTTAATATGCCGGTATTTAATACGGTGCATGAAGCCGTCAACGAAACCGGTGCTGATGCCAGCATGATCTATGTTCCAGCGGCATTCGCTGCTGATGCCATACTTGAAGCTGCTGATGCCGGCATTAAAGTGATTGCCTGTATTACGGAAGGTATTCCGGTACTGGACATGTTGCGGGTAAAGCACGCGCTGAAATCCTATGATGCCAGATTAATTGGGCCAAACTGCCCAGGCCTGATCACGCCGGGCGAATGCAAAATTGGCATTATGCCTGGCAGTATTCATTTGCCTGGCAAAATTGGTATTGTCTCGCGATCCGGTACCCTGACTTATGAAGCGGTTTATCAAACCACCCAGAATGGTCTGGGGCAAAGTACCTGTGTCGGGATTGGTGGTGATCCAATACATGGCATGAATTTTATTGATTGTCTGGCGTTATTTGAAGCAGATCCACTGACTGAAGGCATCGTTATGGTCGGTGAAATCGGCGGTCAGGCTGAAGAGGAAGCTGCCGAATACATCAAACAATATGTGACCAAACCGGTTGCGGCCTATATTGCCGGTTTAACCGCTCCAGCAGGGAAACGTATGGGACATGCCGGTGCCATCATCAGCGGTGGACAGGGCACTGCCAAAGCCAAACTCGCAGCGCTGGAAGCAGCCGGCGTGGCGATTGCAGGTTCACCGGCAGAAATTGGTTCAACCATGCTGCAACTGATGGAAAATTAATGGCCAATAATCAACTTCGGGTTGTGCTGGCACAGATCGATCCCGTTGTGGGAGATGTTGCTGGCAATACCAGAAAAGTGATGGCTGCCACCCGGCAAGCCAGACAAGAGCATGATGCTGAGCTGGTTGTATTTCCCGAACTATGTCTGACCGGTTATCCACCGGAAGATTTGTTGCTGCGACCCGGTTTGTTAAAGCGGGTTAATAAAGCATTGCAGACGCTTTGTCAGCAAATTGATGATATTACGATCATTGTCGGTCATCCGCTCGGTGAAGTCGGCAAAGAATTATTTAATGCCGCTTCGGTGATCAACAAAAATCACATTTCAGCCCAATACCTTAAACAAAAATTGCCTAATTACGGCGTATTTGACGAAAAACGCTATTTCATTGAAGGACGGGAAGCGACCATCATTGAAATTAATCAGTTTAAAATTGGCCTGACCATTTGCGAGGATATCTGGTTTATTGAACCCTCGTCACAGGCGGCCGATGCTGGTGCTGAAATCATTGTGAATCTCAATGCCTCGCCGTTTAAACAGGATAAAACCCAATTACGCGAAGCGGAAGTAAGCCAGCGGGCACGCGAAAATAATGTCCCTGTTCTCTATGTGAACCAGATTGGCGGACAGGATGAACTGGTATTTGATGGTGCCTCATTTGCAGTAAATGCCGCAGGCGAAAAATGTGTACAGGCTATTCAGTTTGCTACAGCGTTGGTACCGATAACACTTCATAAAACCGAACGGGGAATTGAACTCAGCGGGCCACAGCAACCGTTGATGGAAGAGCTGGAAACGGTCTACCAGGCATTAGTCTGTGGCTTGCGTGATTATGTTGAAAAAAACCGCTTTCCGGGTGTCGTCATTGGCTTATCCGGTGGCATTGACTCTGCATTAACCATGGCATTGGCGGTTGATGCATTGGGAGCTGAGCGCGTACAGGCCGTGATGATGCCATCGCGTTATACATCGCAAATCAGCCTGGATGATGCAGCTCAAATGGCTGCGATATTAGGTGTTCAATATCGAAACATTAATATTGAAAATCTGTTTCAGACATTTCTGCGTGAGTTGGAAGATGTTTTTGCGGGTACCCAGCCTGATGCCACAGAAGAGAATATTCAGGCGCGTTGTCGCGGTGTATTGCTGATGGCAATATCCAACAAAACTGGCGCGATGGTCCTATCTACCGGTAATAAAAGTGAAATGGCAGTTGGGTATTCCACCTTATATGGGGATATGGCGGGTGGTTTTTCGCCATTAAAGGATGTGTATAAAACGCTGGTTTATAAGCTTGCTCGCTATCGCAACAGTTTGTCGCCGATCATTCCTGAACGCATCATAAGTCGACCACCTTCCGCTGAGCTTTCAGCAGACCAGGTGGATCAGGATTCATTACCTGCCTATGAAATACTAGATGAAATTCTCGAAGCCTATATCGCCAAGGATGATTGTTTTGAAGATTTGGTGGCGTCGGGATTTGATGCAGAAACGGTTGCACAGGTCATCAAAATGGTAGATCGTAGTGAATATAAACGGCGGCAGGCCCCTCCCGGAATTCGTATTACCGGAAGAGCATTTGGCAGAGATCGTCGCTATCCGATAACATCAGGGTATACCGTAACATCAACAATAGAGTAGGCAATCACATGAAAAAAATTGAAGCCATTATCAAACCGTTCAAACTGGATGATGTACGTGAAGCATTGTCCGATATCGGAGTCACTGGCATGACAGTTTCCGAAGTTAAAGGTTTTGGCAGACAAAAAGGCCATACCGAACTTTATCGTGGTGCTGAGTATGTTGTGGATTTTTTACCTAAAGTAAAAATGGAAATTGTATTGGCAGATGATCAGGTGGATGCCTGTATTGAAGCAATTACCAAAGCCGCGCATACCGGACGAATTGGCGATGGCAAGATTTTCGTTTCACCATTGGAGCGAGCCATTCGCATCCGTACTGGTGAAGATGGCGAAGCCGCTATTTAAACAACTAATTTCAGAGACGACGCTGTTACTCTACCAGCGTCGTCTTACGTACCTCTGCTACCCCTGGATGTCCCGGGTAGTTTGCTTCCAAAACGCGTAAAGCATCTTCTGATAAATCATTTAGCTCCAGGATCTTATAGGCTTTTGCCATTACCACCAGAGCATCTGGCATGGCCGGAGTACGTGGATAATTCTCAATAACATACTTAGCGCGATTGGCCGCTGCGAGATAGGAAGCTCGGCGCATGTAATAACTTGCCACGTGCAATTCATGCTGGGCAAGGCGATTTCGTAGATACACTACACGTTGAGCTGCATCATCACTGTAGCGACTAGTGGGAAAGCGGTTGACCAGCGTGGTGAAATCACGCAGCGCCTGCAATGCTGATCCAGGATCCCGTTGAGTCTCATCACGTGGAATATATTTTTCCAGGATCCCCATATCACGGTTAAAGTTAATCAGACCTCGCAGATACATTGCATAATCAATGTTTTCGTTAAGCGGATACACTCGCATAAAGCGGTCCAGAGTGGCGATAGCCGTTTCAGGCTCGTCTGTTTTGTAATAAGCATAAGCAGAATCCAGTAAGGCTTGCTGCGCATACTCACCAAACGGGAAGCGTGCTTCAAGTTGTTCGTAATATTCGATTGCCGTGCGGTAATCATTAATATTCAGGGCTGCTTTAGCTTCGGCATAAACGCGCTCTATAGTCCAGCTTTCTTCAGCAACCACCGGGTCTCTACCTGAAAAGAAGGAGCACGCGGTAAGTGTGAATAACAGGAACAACGGCAGAATGTATTTCATCATGGGCTTCTATCTGTATAAAACAAAAAATTCACAGCCTGCGATTGTAGACTGTTTAAGCGGGCAAATCATCACTAGGGTCTGTTAATCTTTCATAACCACCACTGCTGGTGGCAATTTTTTTGTCCAACAAGGCGGTAATGATACGACGTAGTCATTCTACATAAGTTATTACCAACGCCGTAGGGCGGAAAAATAGCCCCAGCCCTACGGGTTGCGGCTGAAAATGCACCACTCTTCGTGGCCTACATGGATGTAGGTCAGGGGCGTAAGCAGGATGCGGAAGCTTTGCTCGTCATTTATTTAGAGTGACTAAACTTCACTCCTCGCGTCTTGATTGGTGCATTCTCAGTCACAACAGAGGCGGTTATGAAAGATAAACAGACCCTGAGCTTGTTAATCTTTCATAACCACCACTGCTGGAGACTTTTTATTCGTCAAGCAAGACCCAGTAGTAACAGTTTTCGCGGAACATTGTACAATAGCCGCTGTTTATTCACTCTTAACTCTATAGGTTTTTAATGATTAGTCGTTTATTTATCGGTTTGGCGAGCGGTTTATTGATGCTGCCAGTCGGTGCTACAACGTTTGAATTAGCTGATGAAGAAGCGCGTGTCATTGGACACAACCTTATTGTCTACAGCCGGCATGAAGATACGTTACTGGATATTGGTCGTAAATTTGATTTGGGCTATACCGATATGGTGGAAGCAAATCCAAATCTGGACCCGTGGTTACCCGGTGATAATCAACCGGTATTAATCCCCAACCGTTTTATTATTCCTGACGCGCCGAGAAAAGGTGTGGTAATTAATATCCCGGAGATGCGCTTATATTATTTTTTGCCAAAACAAGGTGATCAATTACAAAGAGTAGTGACGCATCCCATCGGCATTGGTCGTGAGGGTCGCGATACACCATTAGGGAAGTTATCGATTATTCAAAAACGCGAGAACCCATCATGGACGCCTCCGGAGTCCGTTCGTAAGGAACATGCTGCGCAAGGCGATATCCTGCCTGCTGTTGTACCGCCAGGTCCTGATAATCCCCTTGGCACACGAGCTATGAGACTATCTAACCCCAGTTATCTGATTCACGGTACAGCCAAGCCATATGGTGTTGGTTTACGGGTGAGCAGTGGTTGTATTCGTTTATATCCTGAAGATATTGAACATCTGTATAGCCTGGTCTCTTTAAATACCCAAGTGAATATTCTGCATCAACCTTATAAGGCTGCCGTAGCGAATGGAAAGCTGTTTTTGGAAGCGCAGAAGCCCATACCTGAAATGTATGATGGTGTGAGCGGGAATATGACACCGATGGTGATGGCCGTTTTGGATGCTCAGGATTCAGTATTGTCAGAGCAGGACTGGCCATTTGCTGAAGAGATTGTGATGACCTCAGATGGTGTGGTTAAACAACTCAATCAGCAGGAAGAAAAGATCGTTGATAATGTCTGGTTTGTTCACGGCGGCTTAAAGCTGGAAACCGGAGCAAAAATGCGAAAGGCATTAGAAGCTTTGAATATGCAGGACAAATTCTGGCCGTTGCAAAATAAGGCTGTAGATGAAGTAGTGGTGGGCCCATTTGACACGTTGGAAGCCGCGCGTGAAGCGGCAGATAAAATTTCGGCTGCGGCAGGTATTCCTGTTTGGCCAGCGCATTTATCGGAAGAAATGTTTTAGGGCTTGTTTATCTTTCAGATCCACCACTGCTGGCGGCTAGTTTTCCGCCCTGCGGGTTGTGACTGAAAGAGCGCCACTATGCGTGGCCTACATGGATGTAGGTCAGGGGCGTTAGCACAGGATGCGGAAGCTTTGCTCGTCACTTATTTAGGATAACTACAAAAACGTCAGGACAAGCAATGTTCCAGACATTGCTATTGCATACACTCCATCCATGGAGATAAACGTTTTTGAGCGCAGGCCCCTTCGGGGTGAGATACATGGATGTATCTCACGAAAGGCGCTCTTCGTGCCTTGATTGGCGTTTTTTCAACTCACAACCCCTAGCATTACAAACTGCACAACCAAAAAAGCCGGGATAAATCCCGGCTTTTCTGTTTTTAAGCTTTGAAAAATAATTGTTTAGATTATTTGCTCATTGCTTTTTCAAACATACGATCGATTTTTGCACAGCAAGCATCAACTTGTGCTTGTGCATCTTCAGCCGCTTTTTGTGCATTCATTGCAGCCAATTCAGCGTCAGAAGCTGTACGTTGTGCAGTATCAGCAGTACTTTGCGCGTTGCGAGCTGCAACTAAAGCAGAATCAGCTGTTGATTGTGCAGACTCTACTGAACCTTTTAATGCTTCCATTTCAGCAGTATTTGCACATGCAGTCAGTAATGCCAACGGCAGGATAACGGCGCTCAGTTTAGCTAATGATTTCATTTGTATCTCCTTAAAGTGTTCTAGGGTTGGTAGCATTTCCATTTCGTTTGTAAATGCAAGCCTGTTAAAAGGCTAGCAGGAAATATTTATGCTGTCTATTGCCACAAATTTAAACTGCGAACCGATGGCGATAGTTGGTATAATTATGCTCTCTTTTTTTAGACTGGAATAGTATCTTGCTATTTCTGTCGCATTCTTTTTTTTGCTCTGGAAAAATTTGTTCTATGCATCCGATGCTTAATATAGCCGTACGTGCGGCTCGTCAGGCAGGTAGCCTGATTATGCGCTCTTTACAACACGTCGATCATTTGGAAATTACCGCTAAAGGTTTGAATGATTTTGTCACTGATGTTGACCGCCTTGCGGAACAGGAAATCATTAATACAATTAAAAAGTCCTATCCCGAACACGCAATTATGGCCGAAGAGTCAGGTGAAACAGGACAAAATGATGTTGTCTGGATCATCGATCCGCTGGATGGCACAACAAATTATCTGCATGGTTTTCCGCATTACTGCGTATCAATTGGTGTCATGGTTAAAGGCCGTATTGATCATGCAGTGGTATTTGATCCGATGCGCGATGAACTGTTTACTGCCAGCCGCGGTGAAGGCGCCAAACTGAATGACCGTCGTCTGCGCGTCAGTAAACGTAAAGATCTCAACGGGGCATTGATTGCTACCGGCTTTCCTTTCAAATATCCGCAACATATTGATGCTTATATGCAAATGTTTGCCGCGGTTTTTCCTAAAGTAGCGGATATTCGCCGTGCCGGTTCAGCAGCACTGGATCTGGCATATGTTGCAGCCGGACGAGTCGATGGTTATTGGGAAATCGGCTTGGAAAACTGGGATTTGGCCGCCGGTAAACTGTTGGTTGAAGAAGCGGGGGGTTCGGTAACGAACTTCACCGGCGGTGACAAGGTTTTAGATAAAGGGCACGTTGTTGCGGGCAATTTATCACTCCATGCTCATCTGCAAAAAAGTATTGCCCCGTTTGTGGTGGATAATCTGAAGTGATTGTGGTCCCCAACGGGACATTTTTTAACAGCGCATGCCAGCCATGCCTTAATGAACTGATTTTATGAGTAATAATTCTAGAGATATAAACAAACTACGTAACATAGCCATCATCGCGCACGTTGACCATGGTAAAACAACCCTGGTCGATCAGTTGCTGCGTCAGTCCGGTACCTTCAGTGAACATGAAGAGTTACAGGAAAGGGTAATGGACTCCAATGATTTGGAACGTGAGCGTGGTATTACCATCCTTTCCAAAAATACAGCGATCCGCTGGAATGACTACCGCATCAATATTGTGGATACACCAGGCCATGCCGATTTTGGTGGCGAAGTTGAACGTGTTTTGTCGATGGTTGATTCAGTGTTGTTGTTGGTTGACTCTTCAGAAGGTCCGATGCCGCAAACGCGTTTTGTCACACAAAAAGCGTTGGCTTTAGGTCTTAAACCGATCGTCGTCATCAATAAGATTGATAAACCAAGTGCTCGTCCAGGTTGGGTTTTGGATCAAACATTTGATCTGTTCGCCAATCTAGACGCCACCGATGAACAATTGGATTTTGATGTCATTTACGCCTCTGGATTGAACGGTTTTGCCGGTATGGAAGATACGGTTCGTGAGGGTGATATGACGCCTTTATTCCAACTGGTTGTGGATAGAGTGAGTCCTCCTGCGGTTGACCCTGAAGGTCCTTTCCGTATGCAGGTAACTTCACTTGATTACAATAGTTATGTTGGTGTTATCGGTATCGGCCGTATTGAGCGCGGTAAAGTGAAAACCAATATGCCGGTTACCGTAGTTGATCCGCAAGGCAAAAAACGCAATGGTCGCGTTATGCAGGTTATGGGATTTATGGGACTACGCCGTGAGGAAGTAGAAGAAGCACATGCCGGCGACATTATTGCGTTTACCGGTCTGGACCCACTGAATATTTCTGATACGTTATGTGACCCTAGTGCTGTTGAAGCATTACCACCGTTAAGTGTTGACGAACCTACCGTCACCATGACCTTTCAGGTCAACAATTCCCCGTTTGCCGGTAAAGAAGGCAAGTTTGTTACTACCCGACAAATCCGTGAACGTCTGGATCGCGAGTTAATCCATAATGTGGCATTAAAAGTCGAACAGTTGGTGGAAGATCCGGATAAATTCCGTGTTTCCGGTCGTGGTGAATTACATCTTTCCGTATTGATTGAAAACATGCGTCGCGAAGGTTTTGAGATGGGTGTTTCACGTCCTGAAGTGATTATTCGTGAAGTGAATGGCACCAAAGAAGAACCATACGAAGCGGTAACCATTGATGTTGAAGATACACATCAGGGTACAGTGATGGAAAAAATGGGTACTCGTGGCGGCGAGTTGAAAGATATGGCACCTGATGGCAAAGGTCGTGTCCGTCTCGACTTTATTATTCCATCACGTGGTTTGATTGGTTTTCGTACTGAATTTTTGACTGCTACCCAGGGTACAGGGTTAATTTACAGCGTATTTGATCATTATGCTCCAGTGAAACCGGGCACCTTTGGCAAACGCCAGAATGGCGTGTTAATTGCCAATGGTGTTGGTAAAGCCGTTGCTTTTGCTATCTTTAACCTCCAGGAGCGTGGCCGTATGTTTGTTGGCCATGGTGATGAAGTTTATGAAGGTATGGTTATCGGTATTCATTCACGTGATAACGATTTGGTGGTTAATGCCCTGAAAGGTAAACAGCTAACTAATGTTCGTGCTTCTGGTACGGATGAAGCAATTGCTCTGGTTCCGCCAATTCGTATGAGTTTGGAACAGGCGCTGGAATTTATCGGTGAAGATGAATTGCTGGAAGTCACGCCTAAATCTATCAGAGTACGGAAAAAACTTCTGCTGGAGCATGAGCGTAAACGCGCTTCACGCGGCTAGTTCTATCGTTAACTGATCAAGAAAGGGTATCCTATATCGGATGCCCTTTTTTTTTGAGGTAAAACATGCGAATTTTAATCCTGCTGGCGATAGGCCTGTTGTTATATCTAATCTTTCGGAATTTATACCGGCGGATAAAAAGTGAAAAACAAATCGAACAAGCTGAGAAAATGGTGCGCTGTGAACAATGTGGTTTGCATTTACTGGAACAGGAAGCCATTCAGAAAAATCAGCATTTTTTTTGTACTACAGAGCATCTTGAGGCTTATCAGCAACAAAAATAATGGCTGGAGAATACTTTACCACCAGTAAATCAGAGCAGGATCAGGCTTCCTGGCGTGCTCTGACATTATTTTCCGGCTACCGCCTATTTCTCGCAGCGATTCTGTTTGTTGTTTTTTATCTGGAGTTAGCCCCAGAGTTCATCGGTAATAAATATCCCTTATTACATCACTTTGTCAGCCTCAGTTATCTGATGGTCGCTGTATTGCTGATGATATTTTCCAGTCGACACTGGGGGGTATTTGTCACGCAATGCAGCATTCAGCTGATTATAGATATCATCGCGCTGGCATTAATTATTCATGCTGCTGGCGGCTTACAAAGTGGATTGGGTGCATTGCTGGTTGTAGTAGTGGTTGCCGGTGGTGCTTTAATCCCAGGCCGATTGGCTGTATTTATTGCTGCCATAGCCACATTATCGGTTTTGCTTGAAGCCGTTTATGCGGAGTTCATTGGAATGGGGCAAAGCCATTTTGCCCAAGCCGGAATGTTGGGGGCGATATTTTTTATTACCGCCGTTTTAGCGCAGTTACTTTCCCGAACCATGCAACGCTCACAATTGCTGGCAGAACAGCAGGCTCAGGATCTGAATAAACTGGCGAGCCTGAATCAGCACATTATCAGTCGCATGCAGGTCGCTGTATTAGTGTTGGATGAGCAAGGCAGGGTTTCACTTTGTAATCAGTCGGCCTCGCAGTTTATGGGAATCGAAAACGTCCCTTCACAATTTTTACTCAAACAGTATATTCCTGAGTTGGCTGAACAAATCTGGCGCTGGAAACAACATCTACCCGATCCATTTGAACCTTTTCATGCCCGAGCTGATTTACCTGAACTACTGGCCCGTGCAACCCAGTTGGATTCAGGTGAAGTTCTAGTATTTATTGAAAATACCACGGCAATGGCACAACAGGCGCAACAATTAAAATTAGCCTCCTTAGGTCGTTTAACAGCCAGTATTGCCCACGAAATACGCAATCCCTTAAGTGCTATCAGTCATGCCAGTGAGTTGTTGGCTGAATCCTTGCGCGATGATGATTCTGTCAGCAAGCTGACCGGGATTATTCAACGACATAGTGTTCGGATGAACAATATCATTGAAACCATTCTGGAAATGAGCCGACGCAAAAATGTCGAGCCAACGGTGGTGGTATTAAGCCCCTGGCTGGAAAAGCTGGTGGATGAATATTGTGAAATTAAACACATCCCGCCTCAGCAAATAGTACTGACCTCATCAGCACCGTTGGCCCGCATCTGTACCGATGAAGAACAATTGCACCAGGTAATATGGAATTTGATTGATAATGCATGGCACTATGCGGATAAAGAACAGGAAATGCCCATTGAAATCCGTATTACTCTGCAATCCGAAAATATTCATATCGATGTGATTGATAACGGTGCAGGCGTAAGTCCTCAAGCCATGGAACATCTGTTTGAACCATTTCATTCGGAACGCACAGGTGGCACCGGGTTAGGGTTGTATCTGGCTCGTGAGCTATGTCAGGCCAATGGTGCAAGGTTAAGCTACCTGCCGGAGTTTGGCAGCTGTTTCAGAATTAGTTTTCCACTGCAAAGACAAGAGTTTATCCAATGAACCCACAAGCATTGATTGTCGATGATGAGCCGGACATTCTCGATTTACTGTCCATGACACTGTCAGGCATGTCGATAGACTGTGTTACTGCAGAGAGCATTGCTGAAGCGGAAAGACTTCTGGCTCAGCAATCGTTTGATTTATGTTTTACCGATATGCGATTACCTGATGGTGATGGCTTAGAGCTAGTAAAAAAAATACAGGTCAGTTATCCGGAATTACCTATCGCGGTGATTACTGCCTATGGCAATATGGATTTAGCGGTCTCTGCATTAAAATCCGGCGCCTTTGATTTTGTCTCTAAGCCATTGAAACTGCAGGTTTTACGTGAGCTTGTGGATGCAGCTTTGAAATTGTCACCCAATCGGCCACATAAAAATGACCGGCGTTCACGTGATCGTTTATTGGGTGAAACCGAATTGATGCGTGAATTACGGGGCAAGGTCGCTAAACTGGCCCGTAGTCAGGCCCCGGTTTATATCAGTGGTGAATCAGGGACAGGCAAGGAGTTGGTTGCCCGATTGATTCATGATCTCGGCGCACGGTCGGATAAAGCGTTTGTGCCGGTAAACTGTGGGGCGATACCCAATGAATTGGTAGAGAGCGAGTTTTTCGGTCACAAAAAAGGCGCCTTTACCGGCGCAGTTGCCGATAAACAGGGATTATTCCAGCATGCTCATGGTGGCACGTTATTTCTGGATGAAGTTGCCGATTTACCCTTGATGATGCAGGTAAAACTGTTACGGGCAATACAGGAAAAAGCTATTCGCCAGGTGGGGGGGAATGAAGAGATAAATGTGGATGTCCGAATCTTATCGGCAACACATAAAAACCTGGCAGAGTGTGTCGATAATGGCACCTTCCGGCAGGATTTATTTTACCGGTTGAATGTAATTGAATTGCAGGTGCCGCCATTACGTGAGCGCAAAGCCGATATCCCCATTCTGGCAGAGCATATTCTGCTGAAACTGGCAGGTAAAACCCATTCGGACGTCATAACATTAACTGCTGAAGCCCTTGCTTCATTAGAACAATATCCTTTTCCGGGCAATGTACGTGAACTGGAAAACACGCTTGAGCGTGCGTTGACATGGGCTGAGGGAACGCAAATAACAGCAGAAGACCTGATGTTGCCAGTGACCAATCAGATAAATCATGCTGTTCCCCTGGTGTCAGAGCTATCAATGCCTGTGTTGAATCAGGATTTGGAAACCCATCTGGAAGAGCAGGAACGGGCCATCATTGAAAAAGCACTGAATGAGACCCGCTGGAATAAAACAGCTGCTGCCAAACGGCTTGGAATTACATTCCGGGCTTTACGTTACAAACTTAAAAAGCTGGACTTGGACTAAAAGATCAACAAGCCCTAAACGTAAGCATGCACCGATTCAATCGCAGTGCCATCACTCAAATACAAATCCTGATTGGCTCCATCAAGCTTTAAACTGAGCTGCAGAAACAGCTGGTTTTCATCACCGTGAATAGCATTAACAACATGGCCAATCACGGCCTTTTCCTTATCCACAATGGTCTCACCAATTTCAGGCAGGATATCTGTTTTGGCTATGGCCTGAAACAAACGACGTTTGGGTTCACCAAGATAATGCAAACGCGCGACAACTTCCTGTCCGGGGTAACAGCCTTTACGGAAACTCACACCACCTATTAAATCCAGATTGAGTTGTTGTGCGGTAAACAGCTCACGACTTGACGGAAAAATGACCGGAATCCCACTTTCAATCTCTGTGATAAACCAACTGGCTTCTGCAGCAAGCTGCCAGCCTTTGCTCATCAGATCTTCCAAATCAGAAGTCATCTGGTCAGTGGAGGCGATCAGCAAAGCACGGGATTGTGAAGGTAGAGGGATTGCCGAAGTCGATGGATCGTTACCTTGCAGCCCACATACCTGTAGAGTTTCGCTGCAGTCTGCAATCTCAACTTTGCTTCTCAATTTGAACATTTGCAGCCGCTGTGCCAGGAAAGCACACTGGCTCTGAGGTAATACCAGCTGATACCCACTCTCTGTTTTAACCAGCAGAAAAAGCGCCAGCAAACGACCTTTTGGGTTACACATAGCCGTAATCTGCGAAGCTTGTTGTTCCAGTTGCTTGACATCATTGGTCAGGAGATTTTGCAAAAAGTTGGCAGCTTCTTCACCCGTTACTGTTATTACGCCATAACTCGGTAATGGAATCAGGTAATGGTTTTCATCATTTCTGGTTGCCAATGGAGCTGATGCCTGTTGTTGCAAAATGGATTGATAGTCAGCGGTCATGAATTTACTCTTTAGCTTAAAGGATTAGTACCGTGCAATTGTAACAGGCCCTCAGTTTGGGAGAACAAGGATGAAGGAGCAGAAAAAAGGATTTTATCTCCCATTAGGGAGATCACGACTTTTACTGATTTACAGCCTGCTTGCACATATGCTGGCAGTGATAAGTATAGTTTTATTAACTGTTATACCAGTCGTTAAAATAGTATTTATTACAGGGGTTTTTATATGTCAGTTTTTGCATATCCGTCGGTTGGGTTTTCTCCGGGAATACAGGAAACGGCCTGTCACACTGATAAACACTATGAATGAATATTGGCAGATAGGGTATGCCGACAGTTCAAAAACAGCGGATTTATTACTCGAATCTGCGTGGGTCAACCGGTTCGCCGTCATTATCCATTTCAAATCATTGAACAAAAAACGTCTTTCACTTCTTATCCCGAGCGATTCGGTTGATCAGGAACATTTTCGACAATTACGCGTGCGGCTCAGATTGGCTTTTTTCCAGCAATAATACTGTTACTGGCGGTTTTATCCGATGTCTCCGGATAATCAAGCGTGTAATGCAGACCACGACTTTCTTTACGCTGTATCGCTGATTCGATGATCAATTCCGCTACATCAGCCAGGTTACGCAATTCCAGCAAATCATTACTGATATGGTGCTGACTGTAAAACTCATCAATTTCCTGTTGCAACAGGTACAAACGCTGGCGGGCGCGATTAAGTCGCTGAGTACTGCGAACAATGCCTACGTAATCCCACATAAAGCGACGTAATTCATCCCAGTTATGACTTATCGCAACAGCTTCCTTGGCTGGGTGCACACGGCTTTCGTCCCAATGCGGAATATTATCAGGCAAAGTAATTTTGGGTCGATTCAATATATCGCGTGCTGCCGCATCGGCAAATACCAGGCATTCCAGTAATGAATTACTGGCCATTCGATTGGCACCATGCAAACCCGTATGAGCGGTTTCGCCAATCGCATACAGGCCGTCAATGTCCGTTCTTCCTCGCATATCTGTCATAACACCGCCACAGGTATAATGAGCTGCAGGGACTACCGGAATGGGTTCCTTCGCCATATCCACACCGAATTGCAGGCAGCGTTTATAGATAGTAGGAAAATGCGTGGTAATAAATTCTTTGGACTGATGACTGATATCGAGATAAACGCAATCCTGGCCGAGACGTTTCATTTCATGATCAATTGCGCGCGCCACAATATCCCTTGGGGCCAGTTCAGCCTGAGGGTGAAATGCCGGCATAAACCGTGTGCCATCTGCTAACTTCAATGTGGCACCTTCACCGCGCAACGCTTCAGAAATTAGAAAAGATTTGGCTTTGGGATGAAATAAGCAGGTTGGGTGAAACTGAATAAATTCCATATTGGCAATTCGACAGCCGGCGCGCCAGCCCATGGCAATTCCGTCCCCGGTCGATACGTCTGGATTACTGGTGTATAAATACACTTTTCCGGCACCGCCAGTGGCGAGCACAGTGACTGGAGCCAAAAAGGTTTTGGGTTGATCCTTTTTGATATCCAGCACGTAACAACCCAGACAACTATTCTCTTCAGTGGCCAGGTGTTTGTGGGTCGTAATCAGATCGATACCGATATGATAAGGAAACAACGAAATATTCGGATGCGCTTTGGCTTTATCCAGCAGTGTTGTTTCCACCGCCCGACCGGTTGCATCAGCCGAATGAATAACCCTCCGATGACTGTGACCACCCTCCTGTGTCAGATGATATGTCTCGGTGGTCATATCATCACGGGTAAAAGAAACACCCTGTTCAATCAGCCACTCGACACTTTCTCGCGCATGTTCAACCGTAAAACGAACGACGTCCTCGTCGCATAATCCGCCGCCGGCGCGCAAAGTATCATCAATATGGGATTGCAAAGAATCGGCTTTATCGAGTACAACTGATATGCCGCCTTGAGCATAAAGTGAAGCACCTTCCTCAAGCTGGCTTTTGGATAGAACGGCAACACGGGCCTTGTCTGCCATCTTTAAAGCCAGGGTCAGACCTGCTGTTCCGCTGCCGATAATCAGCAGATCAAAATGATGAGTTGTCGTCATGGGTCCTGTTAAAGGTAGAATGCCAACAATTATTGTGCACTGATTGTGGAACAAAAATAAATGACATTGGTCAATCTAGCATTAAACAGAAATTGTCTCCGGCTTGTCGGAGTAGGCCGGATATATAAATGAACGTGGATCAGGAATTAGTTCAGCGGGTACAGGCGGGCGACAAAAAGGCGTTTGATCTGTTGATAATGAAGTACCAACAGCGAATCATACATGTGATAACCGGATTTGTGCATGACCCAGTTGAAGCAATGGATGTAGCGCAAGAAGCTTTTATTAAAGCTTATCGTGCGTTGCCGAACTTTCGCGGGGACAGTGCGTTCTATACGTGGCTTTATCGTATCGCTATCAATACCTCTAAAAATCATCTTACTGCCAGTTCGCGGCGACCACCAATGAGTGATGTCGATGCTATGGATGCAACAAATTATTACGATGCGCCCGAACTTAAGGAATTTGAGACCCCTGAAAACAGTCTCATGTGTGTAGAGTTGGAAGAGGCTATCCAGCAAGCAATTGAAGATTTGCCGGAAGATACCGCTACAGCTATCAAGTTGCGAGAATTTGAAGGTATGAGTTACGAAGAAATCGCGGAAGCGATGGACTGTCCGATCGGCACCGTCCGGTCAAGAATATTCAGGGCTAGGGAAGCTATCGATAAACAAGTTAAGTCAGTGATGGGTGAAGAGGAATAACAATGGCAATTAATCATCTCGAATTAGTGTCTGCTTTGGTTGATGGCCAGCTGACCGGTAGTGAACTCGAACAGGCGTTGGAATTAGTTAACAATGACAGCAGCGTCCGTGAAGCATTTATGCGATTTCAGCAGGCAAGCGATATCCTGCATGGATATACGCGAAGCATTACACAATCACCGTTAGAGCTAACAACGCGCATTTCTGCTGCGCTGGAAGCTGAACCGGTTTATTCAATTCCTACTCAAAATAAACCTACCGCAAAATTATTGCGTTTTCCAAAAAACTTCTGGAAACAGGCAACAGGTCTGGCAATGGCTGCATCCGTTGGAGCACTTGCTGTGGTCGGCGTTGTACAGCAGCAAACAGGATTCAACGGCGTGCCCGTAGCCAGTGTCGTGGCGAATGAATCACCAGCGACTATGGTTAGTCAATCTAATCGCTGGACTGTCGCCGAACCGGAAATTGAAGACAGACTTAATAATTATCTGGTGGATCATAATGAATATGTTGGCACATCAGGGATGTTTTCTTACGGTCGCGTCGTTTCTTATGGCACGGAGCAATAGGAATGTACCAGCGATTTCGTTTTTGCGTTGCGTTGCTGGTGTTGTTTGTTCCGGCAGTTCAGGCAGGATCCGCTTCGATTGAATTACTCGAGCGAATGAGCCAGGCAGCAAAGCAACTCAATTATGAAGGCGTTTTTGCCTATCAAAGCGGTAAAACTTTCCAGTCAGTGCGTATTTATCATCGTAATGATGATGGCAATGAATCTGAAAGACTGGTTTCACTGAATGGTTCAGCTCGTGAAGTCCTCCGTTCCAATGATACTGTTACCTGTATCAACCCGGATGGGAAGCAAGTTAACGTCAGTCAAAGACCTTTAGGCCGTGGATTTCCCAGTGATCTCCCTCGGCGATTGCGTTCAGCGACTCCCTTTTATGAATTAAAACTCGGTGGAGAAGACCGCATTGCGGGTAAATTAACGCAGCGACTTGATATCAAACCGGTTGATAATTATCGATATGGCTATCGACTGTGGATGGATAAAGAAACTGATTTATTACTCAAATCAGAATTAATCGGTGAAAATAATGAGGTGCTGGAAACCTTTGAATTTACGGATATTGAAACTGGAATTGAGATAGCAGATGCTGAGCTGGCGCCGCAGATGTCGGGCAACGAAATGATCTGGCATCGTACCGAGCCCGGTGAAATGACTACCCAGGATTTAGTCGCATTCTCCCATTGGCAGTCAAAATGGTTACCGGATGGTTTTACCCTTGTTGCCCATCAAAATCGTCTGCGAGCCAACAATGGTGCACATGTTGAGCAGCGGGTCTACAGTGATGGATTGAGTTCAGTATCGGTATTTATTGAAAAAATGCTTGCCCAACATAACCATTTTCATGGAGGGTCTCACATGGGAGCCGTAAATGCATTTGGTAGCGTGATACATTCGCATTTTGTGACAGTTGTAGGTGAAGTACCTGCTGTAACAGTCGAAAAAATTGGTGCAGCAATTGAATATGCTGGTCCATAACCAAGATGATTGAACAAAAAGCTACAGTTCTACGTACAGATGAATCAACTATCTGGTTGCAGGCCGAACGACAATCTACCTGTGATAAATGCCAGGTAAAAAAAGGATGTGGTACCGGTTTGCTAAGTGAACATGTAGGTAGGCGTTTTTCAACCATTGCCGTACCCAAGACGCAAGCCGTAGAGCCTGGTCAGCAAATGAATGTTTCTATTCCGGAAGAAGCGCTTTTGCACGGTGCTTTCATGATGTATCTGCTACCGATTTTATTTATGTTCGCGGGCGCAGTCATCAGTCGATTTATCTTTGCAAATGAATTGCTGGAAATTATTGGTGGATTGGCTGGTCTGATATTTGGCTTTTATTGGGTCAAAACTCGACTCAAAAATCAAAAAGTGGCCATTGAAACTCAAATCATAGAGGAAAAATAATGACGCAATACAAAACAACAGGCGCAATGGTAATGGCATTGCTGATGTGGTTAATGTTGAGTTCAGCCGTTCAGGCACGGGGGGGGTTACCCGAATTTACTGAATTGGTGGCTGAAAATGGCGATGCGGTCGTTAATATAAGTACCACAAGTAAGCCAAAAGAAATGGCCTCATCACAACAACTTCCACCAGGCATGGAAATGCCTGAAGGAACACCATTTGATGATTTTTTTAAACGTTTCTTTGGTGACCCTTCACAACCACGTGCCCCCCAACCAAACTCACTGGGGTCTGGTTTTGTTCTTTCTGAGGATGGATTTATTCTGACAAATCATCATGTCATTAAAGACGCTGATGAGATAATTGTTCGTTTCAGTGACCGTACTGAGCTGGTGGCAGAATTGTTAGGAAGCGACGAACGCAGTGATGTTGCTTTATTGAAAGTTGATGCCGAAGGCATGGATCTGAAAGCCGTTAAGCTCGGCGATTCCAACGATTTACAAGTTGGCGAGTGGGTGTTGGCAATTGGTTCACCTTTTGGATTTGATTATTCGGCTACAGCAGGTATTGTCAGTGCGCTGGGGCGTAGCCTGCCAAGTGATAGCTATGTGCCATTTATTCAAACGGACGTGGCAATCAATCCGGGTAACTCTGGAGGGCCATTATTCAACCTGGATGGTGAGGTTGTTGGTATAAATTCACAAATTTACAGCCGCACCGGTGGTTTTATGGGGGTTTCATTCGCTATTCCGGTTGATACTGTGATGAATGTGGTCGAGCAGATTAAAGAGCAAGGTTATGTGAGTCGCGGCTGGTTAGGTGTTGTTATTCAGGATGTTACACGTGAATTGGCAGAATCCTTTGGGTTAAGCAAACCACGTGGTGCGTTAGTTTCCCGTGTTGTTGCGGGAAGTCCTGCTGAGAAAGCTGGATTTGAAGCGGGTGACGTGATTCTGAAATTTGATGATCGCATTGTGGATAGTTCATCGGATTTACCGCCAATTGTTGGTCGTACTGAAATCGGTAAAAACTCCACAGCCGAGATCATGCGTAATAACAAGAAAATGACGCTCTCGGTGGTCGTGGAAGAACTTCCTGAAGATGAGCAAGTTGCTAGTGGTGCAGCGCCTCGTACAGGTGAATTTTACAATAGTCGTCTAGCAATTGAAGTCACCGACCTGACAGCAGAGCAACGTGCTGAGTTAGGGCCCAATCAGTCTGGTGTTGAAGTCAGAAAAATTGAATCAGGTCCAGCGGCACTAGCCGGTATTGTTCCTGGAGACATATTGCTAAGCATAAACAATCAAAAGATTGTCGATGCAAAACAATTTATGGAGTTGGCTGAACAGTTGCCTACTAATAAAGCGATACCTGTACTCGTTCAGCGTTCTGGTGCTTCACAGTTCCTGGCGCTAAAAATTCCAGAATAGATTTTAATTAAGTAATTCTGGTTGATACCTCAAAAGCAGCTGATGGATTTCCAACAGCTGCTTTTTTTTGTTCGATAGGTGGACTTAAAAAACAAAATTTCTTATTGAATCATTTTGCTTTATCATTAATGATAATTATTATCATCTAGATAGAAAGTCCTGCATTACATGTTCAACAAAAATAAAATTTCCAACAGCATTCTGATTATTGAAGATGATTTAGTGCTAAATCATCAGCTAAAACAGCTGCTGGAAAAACAGCGTTTTATCGTTTCTCAATGCTTTGATGGTGAACATGGATTGCTTGCTGCGGTTAGTGAGCATTACGATCTGATTTTGCTTGATATCAGTCTGCCTGAACGAGATGGTTATTCTGTTTTAAATACGCTACGACAAACTCGTAAAACGCCTGTCATTATTCTTACCGCTCATGGTGCTGAAGAAGAGCGCATTCTGGGTTTTAAAAATGGGGCAGATGATTATTTGCCAAAACCATTTAATTTTACTGAATTGGTGCTCCGCATTGAGGCAATTCTCAGAAGAGCCTGCACAACCAGCTATCAACAGTTGAATGGGTCTGTTTTACAACACGAAGGTTTGACGCTGGACAGGCAGAAACAGCAGGTTTTTTTTCATGAGCATGCAGTGCAGCTGACGCCCATCCAGTTCAAGTTGCTGTGGACGCTAATGCAGCACGCTAATCATCTGCTCAGTAAACCACAGCTTTATCGTCTGGTGATGGAGCGCGACTTCAGTCGATATGATCGAAGCCTTGATATGCATATGAGTCGGGTCCGACGAAAATTAATCGATGTTGGCATGCCGGTTGACCGGCTGCAAACAGTCCATGGGGCGGGCTATATCCTGTTATGAAAAGGCGCCTGTTATGGAAACTGTCCCTGACTATTACGCTTGGAACACTTGCCTTGTTCTGGATAATCCATCATTTAATTCTGCAGACCGAGCAGCATATGAGTTTTATTGATAAACAGGATCAGCAGCAGTTAATTGATTATGCAAGACATGCTGAAATGCTGTATCTGCAAGGTGAGGATGAAAAACTGGCAAATTGGATCAACTATATAAAGCATCAGGAAGATACCTGGGTTGCACTGATCCGTTCAAAGCTCACACCACTGGCAGGTAGTGAGATGGATGACTATTTTGTCGAAAATTTTGCATTGGGTAGAGATATCAGTTGGAAGATCCATTTATATTTTGCTCAAAATCCGATTATGGATATTACCTTTGCAGATGGGCATACCCATTTTCTGATTCGTCTGCCACAACGTATGCGACCCGGAGGCTATTGGACCTATACCAGTCTGTTACTACAAATTGCTTTACCGATGCTCTTGCTGGCTATCTTGAGTGTGGTGATTTATCGGCACGTCATGTCACCATTAAGACAACTCGAAACCGCCACTAAGCAATTCAGTGAGGGTGATTATCAAGTGAGAGTGCGTGATGACCTTGGCAAACGCAATGATGAAATAGCGGCTTTAGCCAGTACTTTTGACAGCATGGCAGAAAGAATTGGTACACAAATCCAGACCCAACGTCATCTAACCACCGATTTATCACACGAATTAAGAACCCCGTTAACGCGCGTTGAACTGGCATTAAGTATCGCTGAACAATCCACTCCAGACGATGAATCATTGCAACGTATCCGTCATGAATGCCAGCAAATGCGTGAGTTAGTGGAAGATACTTTAACCCTGGCCTGGTTAGAGAATGAGCAACCATCGTTACAAAATGCATCACTGGACTTGACCGACTTGATTGACAGCATTGTAGAGAATGCCCGATTTGAATTCCCCCGGCACGTCATTACTGTTCATACACCGGAAACAGCTTATCTTCAGCAAAGCAGTGATCGTGCTTTAGGACATGCGATTGAAAATATATTACGTAATGCTCTTTCGCACACACCGCTAAAAGGAACGGTGAGCTTAACGCTGAAACGATACCAAGACCGTTACAATTTACAGATTGATGATCAGGGAGCTGGTGTCGCCAGAGAACAACTGCAAAATATCTTCAAACCGTTTTACCGTATAAAGGGATCTCAATCTGAAACCTATAAAGGGTTCGGGGTAGGTCTCGCACTTGCAAGACGTCAAGTCGAAGCGACAGGCGGAAAGTTATGGGCACAGATTCATGAGCACGGTGGATTAACAATGATCATGGAATTGCCGCTGACCTCCAAAAGTTAAACCTACTCAAGTTCAATTAATTGTAACAATTGTAAATTTGGTTTTAATCTCCGTTCACACTGACTAGAATGCGAATCTGTTCTATTTGATAATGATTATTATTCGCGAGGTTGGTGTGAGTATAAAACGGAGTATTGTAAGTCGTCCGACGATTTTAACATTGGCAATAGCTTCTGCTTTGGCAGGTCAGGTTGTTTGGGCAGAAGAGAGTGAAAGTATTGAACTAGATGTCGTTAAAGTGACGGGGAATACTATTACCCCAGAGCTCAATAGCGTCACAGCAGAACAAATTGAAAAACTACAGGCAACTGATTTGCAAGATCTCTTCAGTCAGTCGCCTGAAGTGACAATTGGCGGTGGTCCTGGGTTTGCCCAAAAACTCTATGTTCGTGGTATTGAAGATCAGCTGTTAAATATCACTATTGATGGTGCACAGCAGGCGACTCGTCAATTTCACCACGCAGGTCGAATCAGTATTGAACCTGAATTATTAAAACGCGTTGAAGTCAATGCGGGGGCAGGAAATGCGTTGTCAGGTCCAGGAGCATTAGGCGGTTCAGTTAAATTTGTGACCAAAGATCCAGAAGATATGCTGAAGCCGGGTGAAAACTTCGGTGGTCTGGTAAAAGGCATGTTCTCCAGCAATACTGATAGTTTTAAAACGAGTACTACTCTGTTTGGGAAATTGACCGAAGACTGGAGCGGCATGGTTTCTTATACGCAATCAGATGTCGACAATTACGAAGATGGAAATGGTGATGAAGTATCAGGTACAGAAGCTGATCAAGAGTATCTGTTTGCAAAAGTTGTCGGACACTTGACTGACAGTCAAACAGTACGTCTGAGTTACGAAAACCATAAAGATGAGGGCGATAGAACCCAGCGTCCTCAATGGATATTTAGTCCTCCACCAGCAGGAGCACCAGCTAACCGAGGGAATCTGATATACCCAATTGATAGTGACAGGAAAACAGCCACTTTCAATTATGAGCTGACCCCCCTTGATAATGCTTATGTGGATCTGGCACTGACTCTTTACAATACCGAAACAGAGTTTTTTCAGGACGGATTTTTCGGTCCCTTCACCGGCACAGGCGAGAGTACTGGTTTTGATTTACGTAATACATCTATCTTAGGTATGCATGAAATCACCTATGGAGTTGATTATCGTAAAGATGAGTCTAGCGCCGATGGGGATGGCGAGAATTACAAAGATGAGTCAAAGGTCAAGGGTGTTTATCTTCAAGATGATATCCAGTTAACCGATGCATTATTGTTAACCGCGGGTCTTCGTTACGATGACTATGAATTAGATACAGATTTTGGAAATACATCTCATAATGAAAGTGATCTCAGTTCTAATGTGGGTCTAAATTTTCACTTTACCGATAATTGGAGTGTGTTTGCTTCTTATGCTGAAGCCTTTAAAGGTCCTTTGGCACAGGATGCGTTTAAACTCGGCTTTACAACGCAAGCCGAGGATTTGAAACCCGAAAAGGCAGAGAATATCGAATTCGGTGTTGCCTATGACTCAGCAACATGGTTTGGTTCTGCCAAAGCCTATAGAAGTGAAATCAAAGACGTTATTGGCGTTTCAGGAACGGTAGGCCCAGCCAGAAATATCTTTGATAATTTGGGTGATTTAGAGTCAGATGGTTATATTCTGGAAATAGGTCATCGCTGGGATAGCTTAATGGCGAGAGTCAGCTATCACTACAACGATGCCGAAGTGGATGGTGTGGAAGCGAATGCTTATGATCATAACGGTATAGCTAATACGGTTCGTGACACATTCATTGCTCAACTTGATTACCAACTTAATTCACAATGGAATTTTGGTTGGAATGCGCGTTTTGTGAAAGGCCGTGATGATATTGATTTTGTGGCTCAAACCACATTTCCAGATGCAGAAATTGACCAGCCTGGCTATGGCATCCATGACTTTTATACGCAATGGAGGCCGTCATTATCAGAAGATGTACGGATAATGCTTACGGTACAGAATATTTTTGATAAAAATTATATTGATCATGCGAGCGTAGCCGATTTCACTGGCTTACCAGGTTATGGTTTAGTGAGAGGCTACAATGAACCCGGACGTGATGTTCGTCTGAGCGTGGCCTGGCAATTCTAATTCATTAAGCAGGTTTTCCCTGAAAATGCTTGATGAGCTTTGGCCGGATGTTGCAATGACATCCGGCTTTTTTCTATATTTAGGTTAACTTTTTTTCTCAATAATATTGCTGGGAGAATATTTCCAGCAAAGCACCAGAGCCAGAATAAAAGTCAGCCATTCGGCCAGCGGAAGGGCGATAAGAAACTGTTTATCTGGCAACCATGTGACAAACAATAATAATAAAGCTGCAGGCAGTAGTAAGCCTCGGGTTAAAGCAACTAACATAGATGGTAGCGGCTTTTGCATAGCGGTTAAATACACGGATAACGTGACATTCAGTCCATTGACAACAAATAACGGCCAAACCAGCATAATAAACTCGGCAGATAACTGCTGGCTTTCCACGGCATTATCCTGCAAAAACAATTGTATCAACCACTGTGGATAAAGCAGTAAAACACTAATTAGTAAAAGTGATAAAACCAGCACCAATGACATAGCCGTGATTAAAAAGTCTCGAATCCGCTTTGCCTGAGCAGCCCCATGATTTTGACTGATTAACAAATGCAGAGCATCTGCTATACCGTAATAAATCATCAGACTGATGAAAATAAGATAGTTAATCACTGCAAACGCCGCTAAACCATTGACTCCTTGATAGATAATCAGTAGCCAGTTAAGCAATAAAATCACCATTCCACCGGAAAGCTCATTCACAAATTCTGATAGCCCGTTGTAAGCGACTTTAGTCACCTCCGACCAGTTTCCCGGCATTAAAAGTAACCTTAAGCGTCTATTTTTGCTGAGAAAATACGTTGAAAGAATCAGCATCTGTACGATCTGTGCTGCAAGAGTTGCCAGAGCCGCCCCCTTTAACCCCATTTCCAGGCTGATAATGAATAGCGCATCAAGTGCAATGTTTATTAACGCCCCGGCAACCAAAGCGAATGTCCCCAGTTTTTGGCGGTTATCCAGCCGGATAAAGTAATACAGCACCATACTGGTCACTTGTAGAACCAGTACCACACAAATAATATGAAAATAAGGCAGAACCAACGTTATCAATTCATTCGGCGCACCCAATAACGTTAGTATTTGTCGATCCAAAATGAGTGAAAACCCCATAAACAGCAGACTGACAATTAAAATACTTATCAGGCATTTACTGAACACGGCAGCAGCGGCTTCGATATTGTTTTGCCCCAAATAACTACCGGCACGAACAGCCCCACCAATGGAAAACATCAGAGCAATAGCAAAAATCAGCGTAAAAAATGGAATCAACAACGTTATGGCGGCCAGACCCGCCGAACTGACAAACTGCCCGATAAAAATTCCGTCGACTATGCTGGCGGTGGTAATCGCCAACAAGCCCAGAATGGATGGAATGGCAAAGCGGAGAAAAGTGGAAATAATCGGACCGTTGAGGACGTCATTGTCGGTGTGGCTAGCCTGCATTTGGTTTCCATTTTCAAAGAAGTAGGGTCGGGGATCGCTGAATGCTAATAATTCTTTTTATTTTAGCAGCGCTCTTTTCACCGGAGCACATCAAAACGATTGAGTAATGCGGTATTTATTATCGTTATAACTCAGTTAAGTGCGTATAATACCGGGTCATTTGTTCGATGCGTGTTTCGCGTTGGCAACACATTTTAAAACATGGAGCTGAACACATTTTGCAACACGTCATTTCAACCTCCAACACGTTCATAATCGCTATTCAATGAAAAATATCAGAAACTTTTCAATCATTGCTCATATTGATCACGGTAAGTCCACCATAGCAGACCGCTTTATTCAAATCTGCGGCGGTCTGACTGCACGTGAGATGTCGCAACAGGTGCTTGATTCGATGGATATCGAAAAAGAGCGCGGCATTACCATCAAGGCGCAAAGTGTTTCATTGGATTACACGGCAAAAGATGGTGAAACCTATCACCTCAACTTTATCGATACGCCGGGCCACGTAGACTTTTCCTATGAAGTTTCCCGCTCACTGGCTGCCTGTGAAGGTGCTTTGCTGGTCGTTGATGCTGCTCAAGGGGTTGAAGCGCAAAGTGTGGCCAACTGTTATACCGCTATCGATCTTGGCCTTGAAGTTCTGCCCGTGTTAAACAAAATTGATTTACCTGCTGCAGAACCCGATCGAGTCGCTCAGGAAATCGAGGATATTATAGGTGTGGATGCACTGAATGCCGTACGCTGCAGTGCCAAAACGGGTGTCGGTATTGATGAAGTCCTTGAAGAGTTGGTTGCGCGTATTCCGCCACCACAAGGCGATCCAGAAGGTCAATTAAAAGCACTGATTATTGATTCCTGGTTTGATAGCTATGTCGGTGTTATCTCTTTGGTGCGAATCAAACAGGGCAGACTGAAAACCCGCGATAAAATCAAAGTTATGTCCACCGGACAGGAATATCAGGTTGACGAAGTCGGCGTATTTACGCCCAAGCGCAGTAAACGCACTGCTTTAAATTGTGGTGAAGTGGGTTATGTTATTTCCGGGGTCAAGGAAATTGATGGTGCGCCGGTAGGGGATACCTTAACGACAGCTCAACATGGTGCGACGGAAATGTTGCCGGGCTTTAAATCGGTAACGCCGCAGGTTTATGCAGGTGTATTTCCTGTTAGCAGTGATGATTACGATGCATTTCGTGAAGCACTGGGCAAATTACGATTAAACGATTCATCACTGTTTTTTGAACCGGAAAACTCTCAGGCTTTAGGCTTCGGTTTTCGCTGTGGTTTCCTCGGTCTGTTGCATATGGAAATCATCCAGGAACGCCTGGAACGTGAATATGATCTGGATCTGATTACCACGGCTCCGACCGTGGTATTTGAAGTGGTCACCAAAAAAGGTGATGTAATTAAGATCGAAAATCCGGCCTCATTACCTGATGCCGGTTCCGTTGAAGAAATCCGTGAACCTATCGTAGCGGCTGACATACTGGTGCCGCAGGATTATCTTGGAGCGGTCATTACCCTGTGTGTAGAAAAACGTGGCGTACAGAAATCCATGCATTACATGGGCAAACAGGTTGCACTGAGTTACGAATTGCCAATGAATGAAGTGGTGATCGATTTCTTTGATCGCATCAAATCGGTCAGCCGCGGCTATGCCTCATTGGACTATCATTTTATCCGCTTTCAGGCGGCACCTCTGGTGAAACTTGATGTGTTGATTAACGGCGAAAAAGTTGATGCTTTGTCAATGATAGTGCATAAAGATCAAAGCGTTTCTCGTGGTCGTCAGTTAGTTGAAAAAATGCAAGAGCTGATCCCGCGACAAATGTTTGATGTCGCCATTCAGGCCGCTATTGGCGGACACATTATTGCGCGCTCAACAGTCAAGGCAATGCGGAAGAATGTTTTGGCAAAATGTTACGGAGGCGACGTTTCTCGTAAACGTAAATTGCTTGAAAAACAAAAAGCCGGTAAAAAACGAATGAAATCCATCGGCAAAGTGGATGTGCCGCAGGAAGCATTCTTGGCGGTATTGCAGTTATCCAAGAAATCTTAATAAGGAGCGTCAAGTGAGTTTCCCAGCAATAATGGTGTTACTGGTCGCGATAACCGGTCTGATATGGTTGGTGGACCGCTTTTGGTTAGCACCTAAACGTAAAGTAAATGACAATGAACCGGCGATTGTTGAATACGCCAAATCATTTTTCCCCATTCTGTTGCTGGTGTTGGTGATTCGCTCGTTTATCGCTGAACCGTTCCGCATCCCGTCAGAATCTATGTTGCCGACTTTGCATGTCGGCGATTTTATTTTGGTGAACAAATTTTCCTATGGCGTTCGGCTGCCGGTCATTAACACTAAAATTCTCGATACCGGTTCGCCGGAACGCGGTGATGTGATGGTATTCCGTTATCCCAAACAACCTGAAATTGACTATATCAAACGGGTAATTGGCTTACCGGGCGACAAAGTTGGTTATTTCAATAAAACGTTGTACATAAATGGTCAGGAAGTTAAAACCGAGGTAGTTGATAAACCAGTAGAAATGCTGGGTATCATTGCGCCGCGAGTACAGCTGAAGCATGAATTTCTGGACGCTGAACCTCATGAAATATTTTTGGATCCGCAACGTCAATCAATGGAAGGTGAGGTTACAGTTCCGGAAGGCCATTATTTTGTTATGGGTGATAACCGCGACAATAGTAATGACAGCCGTGTGTGGGGAACTGTGCCGGAAGAAAATCTTGTCGGCAAAGCCTTCTTTGTCTGGATGAGCTGGGATTGGGACCAGGGTGGTTTGGTCTGGTCAAGGGTGGGAAGCTCTATTAACTAAGAGCGAGTTTTTCCATTGGAAATGATTTTAGAATCTAATACATCATTTCCACCTTGTTTGATGAAAGGAGCCTCCAGCAGTGATGGGGAGGGAAGATAATTAGACTCTAGGGCTTGTTTTATCTTTCATATCCGCCTCTGTTGTGAGCTGAAAAAGTGTAAATCAAGGCACGAGGAGCGCCTTTTAGTTATTCTAAATAAGCGACGAGTAACGCAGAGTGACGCTTTTTCAGTCACAACCCAAAGGGCTGGGACTATTTTTGCGTCCGACTGCGTTGTGAATAACTTATGACGGAAGGCAACATTGCGTGCTTTCGGCCTTGGTGGATACAAAAATAGTCGCCAGCAGTGGTGGATGTGAAAGATAAACAAGACCTAGGAGTGCATCATGAAAAAACAACAGGGAATGACACTAATCAGTTGGGTGATAGTACTGGCAATCATCGCATTTTTTGCCACTTTAACCATGCGATTGGTACCGATGTACCAGGAATACTATGGTGTTTTGCAAATCATGAAGTCTATGGAAACCGAATTAAAAAACAATAAGCTGAGCAATCAACAAGTAATGTTACTACTGAGTAAAAGGTTTAATACCGGTTATATCTCCAGTGTGAAAAAAGAAAATATCGAATTATTCCGTGGCAGAAGCAATGCCTATGTCACCAAAATAGTGCTTGATTATGAAGTGCGGAAGCCGTTTTTTGCCCACATTGATTTAGTTGGGCATTTTGTGACAGAAGTGGATGTGGAACCGGAACCGACAAATCGATGACAAGCATCAAACAGAAAAAACTCTGCCAGCAACTTGGCATTCAATTTAAAAATGAAACATTGTTATTGCAGGCACTGACACATCGCAGTGCTGATCCAAAAAATAATGAACGGCTGGAATTTCTGGGCGATGCGATTTTGAGTTTCGTGATTGCCGAAGAACTGTTTAATCGTTTTCCCCAAGCCAAGGAAGGCAAGATGAGTCGCCTGCGTGCCAGCCTGGTGAAAGGGGAAACCCTGGCGGAAATAGCCCGTGAACTCAAATTGGGTGATGTGTTAATCCTCGGACAGGGGGAATTGAAGAGTGGTGGTTTCCGCCGTGAGTCAATTCTGGCCGATGCCTTAGAAGCCATTCTAGGTGCACTGTTTCTGGATAGTGGCATTGATATCGTCAAGCCGTTGATTCTGCGTCTTTATGATGAACGGCTGGATTCTATTGATGTTACTGAAACCATAAAAGATCCCAAAACCCGCTTGCAGGAATTACTACAAAGCCGCAAATTACCTTTGCCGCTATACAGTGTGAGAGAAATTGAATCCGCTGATAAACAGCCTGTTTTTGAAGCCTCTTGTCAGGTAAGTTTGCTGAATAAATTAGTGGTGGCTCAGGGAAGCAGTCATCGTAAGGCTGAGAAAAAAGCCGCTGAACGCGCCCTGACGCTAATCGAGTCAAAATTATGAATGATCAACCTGCTTTTCGCAGTGGCTATGTAGCCATTATAGGCCGTCCCAATGTCGGCAAATCCACCCTGATTAATCGGGTGTTGGGTCAAAAGTTATGTATTACCTCGCGTCGCCCGCAAACCACCCGTCACCGCATTCTGGGGATTAAAACCTCGGAATTGGGACAGTTCATTTACGTTGATACACCTGGTATCCACAGTGATGGCAAACGGGCCATGAATCGCTATATGAACCGTGCTGCAGCCGCTTCCGTTGAAGATGTGGATGTGGTGGTGTTTGTAATCGAAGGTATGAAATGGACTGAGGAAGATGAGCGGGTTTTGCAAAAACTGCAGGGGACCAGCAAGCCAGTCATTTTGGTGATGAACAAAATAGATAAACTGGAAGATAAAGCTACTTTGTTTCCACAGGTAGAAAAGCTTGCTGCATTGTTTAAATTTACTGATATCGTGCCATTATCAGCCCGCAAAGGCATCAATCTGGAATCTCTTGAAGAATCGATATATAAATTAATGCCAGAAGGCGAGATGATCTTTGATGAAGATCAGCTCACCGACCGTAGCTCACGTTTTCTGGCCGCTGAAATGGTTCGTGAAAAACTGTTCCGTCATTTAGGCCAGGAATTGCCGTATTCACTAACTGTAGATATCGAACAGTTTGAAGATGATAACGGCATGTACCGTATCAGCGCTGTTATCTATGTAGAACGCAGTGGTCAGAAATCCATTGTTATTGGCAAAAAAGGTGAGTTGCTCAAGCAAGTCGGTAAAGATGCCCGCGAAGATATGGAAAAGTTATTTGACTGTAAGGTGTTCTTACAATTATGGGTCAAAGTGCGTGAGGGCTGGTCTGATAACGAGCGCATGCTCAGAAATCTGGGCTATAACGACGATCTCTGATTAGGCATTACGGTGGAATTCACCCAGGCATTTGTTTTACACCAACGTCCTTATCGGGAAACCAGTTTTTTGCTGGATGTATTTACTGAAGATTATGGTCGATTAAGCTTGGTAGCCCGCGGCATGCGCCAAAACAAACGCCGTCACAATAACCCACTCCAATTATTCCAACCGCTTTGGGTAAACTGGTTTGGAAGAGGTGACTTACTGACAATAAGCAAAATTGAAACGACCAGCGCACCTTATTGGTTGCAGGGTCATGCTGCTTTATGCGGTCTTTATATCAATGAATTATTAGTCAGATTGTTAACCCAGCAGCAAGCAGAACCAATGGTGTTTGATGCATATCAAAAAGCTTTGGATGGCTTACAGCAGGCTGAGAAGGCTGAGCAAGTGTTAAGACTTTTTGAAAAGCGATTGCTGGAAGCGTTAGGTTATGGGCTGGACCTGAACAACGATAGTCAGGGTGAGCCAGTGTCCGATGAACAGCATTACAGTTATCAGCCGGAGCTTGGGTTGCAACCTTGTCTGGCAAATGACAGAAAAAGGATTATTTCAGGAGCCAGTTTGTCACAGCTACAGCAGGAAAAACTGAGTGATCCGGTTAGCCTCAATGAAACAAAACATTTAATGCGTTTGATAATAAACTATCATTTGGATGGCAAACCGCTGAAAAGCCGGCAGTTGTTTGCTGAAATGCAACGTTATGCCGGCCCTAAAACAGCGAATTAATTAAGGAACATCATGTCGATTTATCTTGGCGTTAATATTGATCATGTGGCCACGTTAAGACAAGCCCGCGGTACCCGTTACCCCGATCCGATTCAGGCAGCTATTGAAGCCGAACAAGCCGGTGCTGACAGTATTACGCTGCATTTACGCGAAGATCGCCGGCATATTCAGGATCGCGATGTCAGAATGCTGGCCGATATTCTGCAAACCAAAATGAATCTGGAGATGGCGGTAACCGAAGAAATGCTTGGCATCGCTGAACTATACCGTCCAGCTGATTGCTGTCTGGTACCGGAACGCAGAGAAGAGTTAACCACGGAAGGTGGGCTGGACGTTGCCGGACAACAATCCAGAATGCATGACGCCTGTTCGCGATTAGCAGAAGCCGGCATTACTGTTTCATTATTTATTGATCCAGAAATGAAACAAATTGAAGCTGCTGCGGCCTGTGGTGCGCCGGTCATTGAGTTACATACCGGTCGTTATGCCGAGGCTAGTTCAGCGGCTGAAGCCCAGCATGAGCTGAAAATCATTCGTCAAGCTGCTGAAAAAGCCCATGCTATGGGCTTGCAGGTGAATGCTGGTCATGGTTTGCATTATCACAATGTAAGACCCATCGCAGAGATTAAAGAGCTGGTGGAGCTGAATATCGGCCACGCCATTGTGGCACGATCATTCTTTACCGGCTTTCAGGAAGCCGTCCGGGAAATGAAAAAACTGATGTTAGGTGCACGACATTCATGATCAGTGGTATTGGCACGGATTTAGTGCATATTCCCCGTATCGCAGAAATGTTAAAAAAGTACGGCGATAAAGCCGCACAGCGTATTCTGGATGTGAGCGAATTCGAGCAGTTTCAAAAAAACCAGCAACCTGCCGCATTTCTGGCTAAACGGTTTGCTGCAAAAGAAGCCACGGCCAAAGCCTTGGGCACAGGCTTTCGGGATGGGTTAAGCCTGCAACATATCGCCGTTCGCAATAATAGTCTGGGCAAACCGGAACTGGTCTTTAATGCTTATGCCGAACAGTTATTGTCAGAAAAAAATATCCAGACAGCTATGCTCAGTCTGAGTGACGATGGTGATTATGCCACCGCCTATGTTGTCCTGGTGGAAGGTTAGAATGTCACAATATCCCACCATTGAATCCTGCATAGGCAATACACCTCTGGTCCGTTTACAGCGATTGCCCGGCAATACCAGTAATACGATTTTGGCTAAGCTGGAAGGTAATAACCCTGCCGGATCGGTTAAAGATCGGCCGGTTGCCAGCATGATTCGCCATGCTCAACTGAGAGGTGATATTAAGCCTGGCGATACGCTGATAGAGGCGACCAGTGGCAATACCGGTATTGCGCTGGCAATGGTCACCGCTATTCTGGGATATCGGATGATTCTGATTATGCCGGAAAATATGAGTTCGGAACGGCGGGCTTCAATGCGGGCTTATGGTGCCGAAATTATTTTAACCGATGGAATGGAATCCGCACGTGATTTGGCGCTGCAGATGCAGGCGATGGGGGAAGGCAAAGTTCTGAATCAGTTTGGTAATTTTGATAATCCATTAGCGCATTATGAAACGACCGGACCTGAAATCTGGCGGGATACCAATGGAGAAGTAACCCATTTTGTCAGCGCCATGGGAACAACTGGCACCATTATGGGGGTTTCCAGATATTTGAAACAACAGAATCCAGCAGTTCAGATAGTCGGGGTTCAACCCGTCGAAGGCTCAAAAATACCGGGTATCCGACGCTGGTCAGCTGCTTATCTGCCAGAAATCTTTGAGCCGGAACGAGTAGATATGACGTTGGATGTAGAACAGGAAGTTGCTGAAGACACCATGCGCAAACTGGCCCGTGATGAAGGCATCTTCTGTGGCGTTTCATCAGGTGGCAGTGTTGCTGCTGCGTTACGATTATCGGAAACGGTTTCCAATGCTGTTATCGTCTGCATTATTTGTGATCGTGGTGATCGCTATCTTTCTACAGGTGTGTTTCCGGCAGACTAATGCTAACCAGGACTCTAGTCTTATTGGTTTTATTACTGGTAGCGACCTCCCAGTTACATGCAATAGAACAGGCGGCTATTCAGATCGGCTCCTGGTCAAGCGAGCAAGTCGACATCACTGATTTGCAAGTTGAAGTCAATTTACAATCCACCGGATTAGCGCTTACTGCCACAGCCAAACAATTACAGTTAACAGCACCAGTAGGTCTGTTAAAAAATGTCAGACTGCGCTGTGAAACCTTACGCTGGTTATCCGGGCAAATAGATTGTCAGTCTGGTCAACTGGACTTCAGCCATGCTCTTTGGGGCAACCAAAAAATAGCATTCAATATTAAATCTCGTGCAGAAGAAGAAAATTATCAACTGACTTTAACAGGTATCCAGCTGGATCAAGGCAGCATGGACGTTCAGGCGGATTACCAACAGGGTCAATGGCAAGCTCAGGTGGCCGGGGAAAATGTTGCGTTAAACAGCTTGGTTAAATTTATCGGTCCATACGTTAATGAAAAGCAACTGGAATTACTTTCGCAATGGAATATCAATGCCCTAATGGATATTGATGCAGAACTTACCGGTAATCAAACACACTTAGCCTCGGCAAAAGTTTCCGGAAAACTAAGAGATGTAATGTTTGCTGATCCCAGCGGAAGTTATGCTGGCGAAGCTCTGGCAGCCCAAATACAACTGGCACTGCAAATCGAAAATGATCGCTCGTCATGGCAGCAAACGCTAACTATCGATAAGGGCCAGACCTACTTTGAACCGATCTTTTTGGATTTGGCTGAACACTCTGTCACGTTAAGCAGTGAAGGACAATTCAATAATGCCAACAAAACATGGCAGATAAATGATGTTGAATTTTCACAAAGCACTTCCATTTCAGCCAATGCAGAGTTAAATGGTAAGGCAACGCAATTAACACATCTGCAAATGGACCTCCGTAGCACTGATTTAGCACAATTATATAAAGACTGGTTACAACCATTTATTCCAGGTTCGTCCCTGAGTCATTTGCAAACCACCGGGGAGTTAACAGCCAGTTTGCAATGGCAGCCAGAGCAATATCTGTTTCAAATGAATTTACAGTCGGTCACGATAGTCGATGATGCTGGACGGTTTGCTATTGATAACCTTGAAGGGGAACTGGGATGGACTAACCAGGAGTCAGTGATACCGATTGATTTACGCTGGAACTCGGCTTCTATTTTATCCTTGCCATTGGGTGGCTCAACCTTACAGGCAGAAGCGAGTCAGAATCAGATTCAATTTTCCAATTTGTCATTACCTATTCTGGATGGAGCATTATCACTGAATGACTTTCAATTAAGTCTTGATGAAGAGCAGGGAAGAAGCTGGCAGTTTGAGGGATTATTAAGCCCGATTTCAATGGATCAATTAAGTCCTTTACTGGGCTGGCCAACGCTTCAAGGTAAATTGTCCGGCATGATCCCCAAAGTCAGTTATGCTGATGAAGAGATCACTGTCGATGGAGCATTGTTACTGAAATTATTTGATGGCACGACGGTGATTAGAGATCTCCGTTTACAACAGCCATTCGGAAGCCTGCCTCAGTTGTATGCCAATATCGATATTAACCGTCTGGATCTACAGACGCTCACCAATACTTTCGATTTTGGTAATATAAGCGGCAAATTAGATGGTCGTATCCATAATTTACGCTTATCAAACTGGCAACCGGTGCAATTTGATGCATTATTTGAGACACCAGAAGAGGATCCAGGTCGGCGGCGAATAAGTCAGCGTGCCGTCAATAATCTTTCGCAGATTGGTGGTGGTCCGGCTGCCATTTTATCGCGTGGGTTTATGGGCCTGTTTGAAGATTTTTCCTATAGCAAAATTGGTCTAAGTTGTCGTTTGATGAATTCTGTCTGTCAGATGGGTGGTATAGAACCTGCTGAGCAAGGGTACTATATTGTTAAAGGTGGCGGCCTGCCACCATGGATTAATGTGATTGGCTATAACCGTGAGGTGGATTGGCCAGAATTAATCGCCAGATTAAAAGCGGTCAGTCAAAGCGACGGGCCAGTTATTCAATAAAGGAAAATCGAATGGGTTTATTAAAATGGTTAACGGGCACTACCGCAGGGTTAATGCTGATTTCCTGTGTGACAATCAATATCTATTTTCCGGCAGCGGCTGCTGAAAAAGCTGCAGATCGAATTATTGAAGATGTATGGGGACGCGAAAACCCGACGCAGCCACAACCGACTGAATCGGAAGACAGTACTAGTGCTTTAAAACAGAATATGCCGCTTGCAATGCAGGTATTGAACTGGTTGGTCTCACCGGCGCAGGCAGAAGCTAATTTGAATATTAATTCGCCGGCAATTAATGCTTTGCAGGCAAAAATGAAACAGCGCCATGAGAAACTTCATCCGTTTTATCAAACCGGTGCGGTGGGATTAACCAGTAATGGTCTGATTACCTTGCGTGATGCCTCTGCAGTGCCATTAAAAGATCGTAATACAGTAAATACTCTGATCGCTGAAGAGAATCAGGATCGTAACGCCTTATACGCTGAAATAGCCCGTGCTAACGGGCATCCTGAATGGGAATCTGATATCCAGGAAACCTTTGCCAGACGCTGGATAAGCAATGCAGCCAAAGGTTGGTGGTATCAGCAAGGCGGCAGCTGGAAGCAAAAATAATTTTTCAATCAAGTTTAAGTCCGGTTATGCAAAAGCATGACCGGACTTTTTTTATGTAATTTTCGTTTAAAGGTTTAACAAATGGCACGACGTAATCACAGAAAACGGCTCCCTACAGAAGCTGTTCAGGCAACTATAGAGAGTCTTTCTCATGATGGTCGTGGCATTGCCCGAATTGAGGGTAAAACCGTCTTTGTCGACGGTGCGTTGGCGGGTGAAAATGTGTCGTTTAAATATACCCGGCTGCATAAAAAATATGATGAGGCCAAAGTAATCTCGATTGAGTCTGCCTCCAAGGATCGCGTTGAAGCAAAATGCCAACATTTTGGTGTGTGTGGTGGGTGCAGTTTGATGCATATGTCACCAGAAGCTCAGTTAAGCCTGAAACAAGACACCTTAAAGGAACAGCTTTCGCACTTTGGACAACTGACACCAGAGAATTGGTTAGCACCGTTAACTGGCCCTCTGTGGGGCTATCGACGTAAAGCTCGTTTAGGTGTCCGTTATGTGACCAAAAAAGAAAAAGTGCTGGTCGGCTTTAGAGAAAAAGGGTCACCTTATCTGGCTGAGTTAACGCAATGTGAAGTATTGGATCCACGCGTTGGATTACGCCTGGAAGAGCTGGGGGAAATGATTGCCAGCCTTGAAGCCTATAACCGAATCGCACAAATAGAAGTGGCGATGGATGATGCCAATACAGCTCTGGTTTTCCGGAACATGGATCCATTGTGTGAAACAGATAAGCAAAAATTGATTAACTATGGTCAGCAAAAGGATTTGTGGATCTATCAACAACCAGGCGGGCCGGATACCGTCAGTCCATTATGGCCTGAAGCACCACAATTGCATTATGCACCTGAAGAAGGTCTCAGACTGGAATTTGCCCCGGGCGACTTTACTCAGGTCAACGCCGCTATCAACCATAAAATGATTGCCAAGGCGATTGAGATGCTTGATTTGCAGGAAACCGATCGGGTACTGGATCTGTTTTGTGGTTTGGGTAACTTTACCCTGCCTTTGGCAAAACGTGTCCGAAGTGTGATTGGGGTAGAAGGGGATAAATCTCTAGTGGCACATGCACAGAGAAATGCCGGGATGAATGGTCTGGACAACGCTGTATTTGAAATGGCTGATTTAACGATAACACAATTGAAAGATTATCCTTGGGCACAGGAAGGTTTCACAAAAGTATTACTGGATCCTCCCAGAAGCGGCGCGTTTGAAGTGCTGGGTCAGATTGCTGATCTGGGCGCCAAAACCATTGTTTACGTTTCCTGTAACCCCGCTACTCTGGCCCGTGATGCCGGTGAACTTGTGAATCAATATGGATATACGCTTGTACAAACCGGCATCATGGATATGTTTCCTCATACCAGTCATGTTGAATCGATCGCATTATTTCAAAAATGATGGGAAAATATTTCTAGTAGTTTTAAATGGTTCACAAAGTACTCGGAAATTGAAGTTAAAAAAGTTCCCTATTTAGTACCAAGGTACAATAGTTTTAGGAAATTTTTCCTTTAATATAGGCAACATTGCTCCAGGAATGAACCGGAGCAATACTAAATATTTGAGTGCCAACCTTGGTGTGAGCCAAGAGACGGAAAGCCACGGGTCTTCCTTAATAAGATAGCCGGGTTGCATTTTCAGGAAGGAAATGTAAATGAAATTATTAACACCAATCTTTGCCGCGACACTTTTGATGTTAGGTTTTTCTACAACTGCATCAGCCACTTTTTATCATCCTAAACCACATTACTGTGATAATGGTGATCTCTGTGATAATAGCCAGCCTTTCTCAACTACCTTGACGACTGGCGATATTAATAACAGTGGAAAATACGCTTACTGGGGTTTCGATAGTATCGATGTAGCTGATTTGACAATTGAATCAGCAACTTTAACTGTAAAATCTAATGCTGATAACTTTTTTATTTTCGGGTGGGATAAAATTTTCGCTTATACAGATAATTGGTATGGCACTGGACTTGAGCATATTGGCTGGCTAGATGGCGGTTACGATGTTTTTTCATTAAGCTCTAGTCTTTTTGATGAAATTATTGATGGTTTATCACTGAAAGCGCTTTTCACCGATAATTCAGAAGACGTTTTTTGGTCAAAACTGGAAGTTTCTGGCGTCTACTGTCCGCCTATTAGTGAGGTTCCTTTACCAGCAGCGGTATGGTTGTTCGGTTCAGGTTTAATGGGCTTTATGGCTGTTCGCAGAAGAACAAAAGCAAACCAACAAGCTTAACTCTCTCGTAATACCGTAAAATAAAAACCGTGGCTTTCGAGCCACGGTTTTTTTATGTCTGAAAAAAAGAGTGAGTTGAAATGGCAAAGTCTGATCCGTTAGCTGAATCGCCCCCAGCTTTATTAAAAGATCATATAAATGCCAATTCTATCGATGTGTTAGCAGGATTAATCAAAGGCTATCAACCGGATTTTCCTGACGATAAGTTCAGGGTTATGGCAATGTCACAGTTGGAATCCATGCCACTTAAAACCCGCGTCAACCATCTTAGTAACGTTTTGGCAGTATTACTGGTTGAGGATTTCTCTGTGAATGCCAAATGGTTGAAGCAGGTTGCCGCGCACTGGCCCAATCAGGAGCCCAGTAAAGGTTGGCATAGTTTTATGGCATGGCCATTAATTGACTATGCTGGAAAGCAAGGGCTGCAGCAGCCGACAATCGCACTGGATGTGTTAAAGCATCTCACACCATTGTTTACTGCAGAATTTGCTATCAGACCCTACATAGAACAACATTTTGAGCTGACCTTCAAAGAATTATTGCGATGGTGTGATGATGAGAATGAGCATGTCCGGCGACTGGCATCAGAAGGGATGCGGCCAAGATTACCTTGGGGAGGGCATTTAAAGGCATTAAAACAAGACCCGCAGCCGGTATTTGAAATACTGAGTCAGCTCAGAGATGACAAAAGTAAATATGTCCAAAAATCTGTTGCCAATAATTTAAATGACATTAGTAAAGACCATCCACAGCGAGTAATCGATATCTGTCGTGATTGGTTGAAAAATTCCACACCTCAACGTCGCTGGATTATCCGTCACGGGCTTCGCAGTCTGATTAAGGCAGGTGAGCCAGCTGTATTCCCATTACTGGGTTATAGTGACCACCCAGCCGTTGAGATAGACTTTGATTTAACTGAGCAAGATGTGACATTGGGTCAAAAATTGGAAATGTTGTTGTCTATCCATTCTAAAACCAGTCAGGCTCAACAATTGGTGGTGGATTATCGTGTCTGGCATGTCAAAAACAACGGCAAGACCACCGCGAAAGTTTATAAATGGAAAAACATCGCTTTACCGGCCAAGGAAAGTATCTATCTAAAGAAGTCACACGGATTTTTAAAACTGACTACCCGGCAATACTATGGTGGCCAACACACTATTGAAATACTTATCAACGGCGTGGTTCATAACCAGGCGACGGTGAATCTAGTACTTGATTGAATTAAAGATACTACCAAATAAATTATCAACAGAAATAAAATGAGCCCCGGAGGGCTCATTTTGTTTGGTGTAAATTTAATCGATTTTACTGTTTAGCTAATGCCTGCCAAGTACTGACCACCGTATCCGGATTTAGTGAAATACTGCTGATTCCACGTTCAAGCAGCCATGCTGCTAAATCAGGATGATCCGAAGGTCCTTGTCCACAGATACCGACGTATTTATCTGCTTTGTGACAGGCATTAATCGCCATCTCCAGCATCGCCAATACCGCTGGATCACGTTCATCAAATGCTGCGGCAATTTGTGCAGAATCCCGGTCGAGCCCCAATGTCAGCTGAGTCATATCGTTAGACCCGATTGAAAAGCCATCAAAGAATTCCAGAAATTGATCTGCCAGTACTGCATTGGATGGTAATTCACACATCATGATCAACCGCAGGCCATTTTTACCGCGTTCCAGACCATTCTTTTTCAAAATTTTGATGACGGCTTCAGCTTCACTCAACGTCCGTACAAAAGGAATCATGACTTCAACATTGGTTAAACCCATGACATCACGGACACGCTTGATCGCTTCACATTCCAATTCAAAGCAGGCCTCGAATTCCGGAGAGCTGTAGCGTGCTGCCCCACGGAAACCAATCATGGGATTTTCTTCGTGTGGTTCAAATTCAGCGCCACCAACGAGGTTGCCATATTCATTCGATTTAAAATCGGACATACGCACAATCACTTTGGATGGATAAAATGCCGCAGCAATAGTCGAAACACCTTCCGTAATACGGCTGATATAAAACTCAACCGGGTCGCCATAAGCAGTAGTTTTTTCGCGGATAACCTGTTGTACTTCCGCATCCATTTTATCGGCGGCCATCAATGCTTTCGGATGAATACCGATCATATTATTTATAATGAATTCCAGCCGAGCCAGACCAACACCGTCATTAGGGAGTTGTGAAAAGCTGAATGCACGGTCAGGATTCCCCACATTCATCATAATTTTGACGGGTAACTCAGGCATTTGGTCCAAAGACTGAACCCGATGTTCAAACTCAAGCAGTCCCTGATAAATATAACCTTCATCACCTTCGGCACAGGAAACTGTGGCTGAAATGCCTTCAGCAACTTTTTCAGTAGCATCGCCACAGCCTACTACAGCCGGGATACCTAATTCACGTGCAATGATAGCGGCATGACAGGTGCGACCACCACGATTAGTAATAATCGCCGCCGCTTTTTTCATGATCGGTTCCCAATCAGGATCCGTCATATCTGTTAGTAATACATCGCCCGCTTCAAATTGATCCATCTGATCGAGGCTGCTCAGAATCCGAACCCGACCACTGCCAATTTTCCTACCAATGGCGCGACCACGGGCCAACAATTCACCTTTATCTTTTAAAATGAATTGCTCAGTAACATTTACACTGCGGCTTTCAACCGTTTCCGGGCGAGCCTGAACAATGTAAATCTGGCCATCGTTACCATCTTTTGCCCATTCGATATCCATTGGTCTTTGGTAATGCTTTTCAATAATCATCGCCATGCGGGCCAATGATTCAATTTCTTCATCATTCAGACAAAAATGCAATCGTTCTTCGGGATCGACATCAACGGTTTTAACCGGTGATTTTGCATCACCTGAGTAAACCATTTTAAGCGCTTTCTGGCCCAGAGTTCTGCGTAATACCGCAGGACGATCAGCAGTTAATGTGGTTTTATGCACGTAAAACTCATCTGGATTAACCGCGCCTTGTACCACCATCTCGCCAAGACCGTAACTGCCAGTGATAAAGACCACATCACGAAAACCGCTTTCAGTATCCAGGGTAAAAGCCACACCGGCAGAAGCAATGTCAGAGCGCACCATCTTCTGGATACCAGCAGACAAAGCCACTTCGCTGTGTTCAAATCCTTGGTGATCGCGATAGGCAATCGCTCGATCGTTAAACAGTGACGCAAAGACTTCTCTGATAGCAAACTTGATATGGTCTAAACCGGAAACATTCAGAAAGGTTTCCTGTTGTCCGGCAAACGATGCATCGGGTAAGTCTTCTGCGGTGGCAGATGAACGTACCGCCCAGCTGGTAGAAGTACCGTATTCTTCTACTAGCTTTTCATAAGCTTCATCAATTGCGGCTTCCATTTTTTCCGGATAAGGAATGGTCATGATCCATTCACGGATGGTTTTACCCGCTTTCTGAAGTGCAACGACATCGTCAACATTCAGTTCACGTAATAATTCGTTTATCTGGTCTTGTAGTCCGTCATGCTTTAAAAACTCTCTGTAAGCATCTGCCGTAGTCGCAAAACCGCTTGGAACAGCTACACCCAACGGTGCTAAATTCTGCAACATTTCACCTAAAGAAGCATTTTTCCCACCAACTCTGCCGACATCATTCATGCACAACTTATCAAGTGGAATTACATATTCGGTCATGACTACTACCTTAAATTTTTAGTTTTATTAAATGTAATGGTTGATTCGCGGATGCGCTCACGCGCGAGGCCCATAGAGCGAACAACACGGCTGGATATTTCCTCAATAGAAGTATTTGTAGTATCAAATACCGGAATATTCACTTTCTCAAACATAATCATCGCTTTGTCTAATTCTGCCTGACAGATTTCCAAAGAGGAATAATTACTATCAGGGCGGCGTTGTCGGCGAATTCGACTCAGCGGCACCGGTTTAATAGTTAAGCCGGCAAGTTTATGTTGATGAATTTTAAGATACTCAGGTAGTTCTTCTGCTTCCAAATCTTCAACGGTTAACGGATAGTTAGCCACTTTGAGGGAGAAGTTCATTGCTAAATACAAACTGGTGGGTGTTTTACCACATCGTGAAACACCGACTAAAATGATATCAGATTCTTCATACTGATCGGGACGAATACCATCATCATGCGTCAGCGCATAATCTATGGCATCCAGACGTTTCTGATAAGTGGTATCGCTAATTGAAATTCGCGATACACCGAGTTTCTGTGATGATTCAATATTCAGAAATTTTTCCATCGAACCGATGAACTGATGAAATAAACTGATTACAAATCCATCACAGTCTTCGATAATCTCTTGGGCTTCGTTATTCACTAAGGTGCTGAAAACCAGTGGGGGCAAATGCGATTCGGCACAAAGCGCATTAATTTGCTCGCGTGCTTCCTCAGCTTTTTCTTTAGTGTCGACAAAAGCCAGAGTAATTGTTTCGAATTCAATATCAGGAAATTGCGCCAATAGACATTTTCCGTACGATTCTGCGGTCAAACCGGTCCGATCTGATACAAAAAATACGTTTCTGATTTGTTGAGTATTATTTTCGGTTACATCGTTCATTAGATAATGATGTGCTGAAATGGCTGTATTGATCAACAAAAAGTTTGTTGCAGGAAGAGATAAGCTCAAATATCAATTTCGCTCAATTGATGGTAACGCTTTGTATGGTAATTTATCAGCCGGTATCGCCGTTCATCCTGCACCGATAGAACACTAAAAATTCAACTCTGTAGTATTGCACTTAGAAAGCTGATTTAGCGACGTTCAGAAAGCTAAATAAAGTTATCTGGTATTTTCAAAACTGGCGTATTAGAGCCTATTAAAGGACGTTGGCAGGGTTACACCAAATTTGTTCATTTGACAATGGAGGCATAATAAGGTGTTTTATTTAATGCATAAAAAATGCTTCAGCATTTAATGGAATATGCCGAATAATAACTAAGTTTTAACAAACTGGATATTGATTGTTTTAGCTTGAAACGGACATCCAATATTCCATCAGACACCAAAACGTATACTGAAACGTATTCAGTATTTTGATACCCGGCCCTACAAAAGATGTGACCCCGAAACAATCTTTCAGCCAGCAATCCGATAAAGCAAATTAAGTTTTATTATCAGATACTAAACTGTAACCGGAATTATTACCTCTAAAGACTCCAGCTCTTTAATGTATAAACAGAGTGGTCTATTCAGGACATGAATAAACCAAATGCTACCAGGCCAATACAGACCACTGAAATAAATACAATAAACTCAATGAAGTGCTCCATCAGCCATTCTTCTAACTTGTGCATGATAATCCTCCTTAACAACGTTGCTTAATAACAAGTTTTCGTTGTTGATTATCGTGCTGGCTGGGCTAGAAGACATTGATCTGGATCAAATCAAACCAGTGTTGTTTTTTTTCACTAAAAAGCAGTTGTAACTATTTAGACAAAAACCACCCGATAGCCACTAACCCCAACCAGAAAGCGGTGAAGAGTAAGATGATATGTGGAAATTTTTGCATCAAAAATTCATCAATTTTTTTGAACATGATTACCTCGTAGCAATTCATTTTTAACTGGAAACGATATCATTTGCGCGGAGATTATACCAGTTCAAATAAACTGTTTTTCTACGTTTTCAATGATATGGCGACTACACACGATAAATGACAGATTTTGCTTGTATTTAAGAAGAAGATTCTCTATATTTTCTCTTCTCGGTATGTTCTCTCGCTAGGGGAAAATTTATGTTAACTAAAAGACAGCAAGATACGCTCAACTTTATTCGCCATTACATTGAAGAAAATGATGAAGCACCTTTGGTTACCGAAATTGCCGAAGGGTTAGGAATCAAATCACAAGGCACCACGCACAGATACATTCAGGCGTTGATTGACGGGGGATATCTGGAGCGATTATCGGGAAGAACACGGGGCTTACAGTTAACTGAGCAGGAGGGGGCCGATCAATCGCTTATTCTCCCCATGATGGGAAAAATTGCAGCAGGCCGATTGATAGAGGCCGTAGCCGACGAATCAGAAATTGATCTTGGCATCATGTTTAAAGGCAAGGGTAGATATGTCCTGAAAATCAGCGGTGAATCGATGATTGGCAAAGGTATTATGCCGGGCGATTATGTGGTGATTGAATCAACCCGGCAGGCCAGACATGGCGACATGATTGTGGCTTTAGTCGATGGTTTTGATGCGACCCTGAAAACCATGCTGGTCAACCAGGATGGAACGATTACCTTAATGCCAGCGAATGACGAATTTGAGCCTGTTACGATCGATGCAAAGCGACTCAGCATCCAGGGCGTTGTGGTAGGTCAGTTACGCACCTATCCATGAATACTGATGAAAGTTGCCAAAAACTGAACTAGGGCTTGTTGATCTTTCATATCCACCACTGCTGGCGGCTATTTTTGTGTCCGACAAGGCGGAAAGCACGCAGTGTAGCCATCCTACATAAGTGATTGACAACGTAGGCGGCCGCAAAAATAGTCCCAGCCCTTCGGGTTGTGACTTAAAAGCGCCACTCTGCGTGGCCTACAAGGATGTAGGTCAGGGGCGTGAGCAGGATGCGGAAGTTTTGCTCGTCGCTTATTTAGAACAACTACAAAAACGTCAGGAACGTTTTTGAGCGCAAGCCCCTTCGGGGTGAGATACATGGATGTATCTCACAAAAGGCGCTCCTTGTGCCTTGATTGACGCTTTTTCAGCTCACAACAGAGGCGGAGATGAAAGATCAACAAGCCCTGGGCCGCTGGCTAAAAACAGCGGCCTAGTTTACTAATTAATTACGAACCATACTGCTTATTAAAGTAATAATTGGTAGCTTCAACATAACCGGCGATGCTGCCGCAATCAAAACGGTGTCCTTTAAATTTAACTGCCAGGACCGGTTTATCCTGCGCCATGGCCCGAATAGCATCGGTTATTTGCACTTCACCGTTAGCACCTGGGGGCGTTTTACGTAAATAATCGAAAATATCTGGAGTCAGAACATAACGGCCGATAATCGCCAGATTACTGGGAGCATCTTCAGGTTTTGGTTTTTCTACCATATCGGTAATGCGATATACATCCGGTTCAATTTCATCGCCTGAAATCACACCGTAGCTACCTGTTGCCTCGGCCGGAACTTCTTCAATTGCCACAATGGAACACTGGTGTTTCTGAAACAGATCAACCAGTTGGCCCAATGCGCGTTTGCCACCTGATTCTGGTGTTGCACATAGGTCATCTGCCAACAAGACTGCGAAAGCTTCATTACCGATAATTGGTTCACCGGTCAAAATGGCATGACCCAACCCCAACATCGCGCGTTGACGCATAAAAATAAAATCACAGGAATCCATCACATTACGAATGTCATCCAGATGTGATTCTTTACTGGTTCCCTGAATCTGATGTTCAAGTTCAAAGCTGGTATCAAAGTGATCTGCAATAGCTCTCTTACCTCGCCCAGTAATAAATCCCATACTGCGCAGGCCAGCCTCCATCGCTTCTTCAACACCATATTGAATTAATGGTTTATCAACAATGGGCAGCATTTCTTTAGGCATTGCCTTGGTTGCAGGCAAAAAACGTGTCCCATATCCGGCGACGGGAAACAGACATTTACGGATAGAAACGTTTGCTGTCATGAATAATAATCCTTATGTTTTATTGGGTGGCATAAATCAGCGATTACTCAACCATACGCACTGATAAGGCGTTAGCTGAATTTCACTTTGCCAGGAGTCAGTTGCACGACCACTGATGAGATCATGCCATTCATCTGTCGCAACCAGATTGAGATCGGCAACGCGTAATGTTTGTGGCTGATCACTGATATTAAATATACAGAAGATGCTTTGATGACGATCAATACTTTGTCGCCAGAAGCCAAATAATGTATCACCGAGTTGCAAGGTAAATTGCGTTGCATTGGGATGAAAAGCTGGCTGCTCCATACGCAGCTTAATCAGTTCGGTCATTTTATGATAAATCTGATAATGGTTATTGGCGGTATGCGTTAATGCTGCACGAATGGCCGCATCATCCCATTGATGACGGTTAATGGCGCGGTTATGTTGATGTTGTTCAAGTCGTTTGTAGTCGTTTCCTGTGGCTAGCAGGCTATGAATATAGATTCCGGGAATACCTTCCAGAGCGAGCATAATCGCATGGGCACAGATAAACCGTTCTTGTTGCCATTTATCAGGACCTTTAACGGTTCCTTGTAGTGCATCAAATAGCGCAATATTTATTTCATAAGGTTTCTTGATATTGTTTTCAGCCGCGCGCCAGGAGATTTCCCCCCCGAACCCCTGCATAGTGGAAATCAATGAGGCTATTTCACTATCGGTCAATAAACCCTCTGCGGGCCTTAAACCAATGCCATCATGTGATGCAATAAAGTTAAAATAGGCTGTGCCGTTTTGAGCCGGCGGCATACTCATTAACCATTGGCGTAAATAACTGCAATTTCCGGTTAAAAGTGTATTCAATAAAAGCGGTGGTAACGAAAAGTTATAAATCCAGTGTGCTTCATTGGCATTACCGAAATAACTGAGGTTTTCCCGATTTGGGATATTGGTTTCCGTGATAATGACGGCATCACTTTTCGCCTGTTCGATCAGTAAACGTAATAGCCTGACCAATTCATGTGTCTGAGGCAGATTAAGACAATTGGTCCCAGCCTGTTTCCATAAAAAAGCCACAGCATCCAGACGAAACAGACAGATCCCCTGATCCAGATAAAACCGAATAATCTTTACAAAGGTTTTGAGTACCTCGGTGTTACGAAAATCAAAATCCACCTGCTCATGACTGAAAGTGCACCACACATTTTTAATCCCGTCTGCAGTCTCAGTCTCTCTCAACAACGGCGAGGTACGTGGACGAACCACTGAAGAAATAGGGGTATCAGACTCACAGGTATAAAAATAATCATGGCCCTCACCATGCCCGGCAATAAAGTTCTTAAACCACTGACTGCTGCTTGAACCATGATTAATGACCAGATCTGCCATCAATCGATAATCTTTGGCGATAGCTTTGATATCTTCCCAGTCACCCAACTCGGGATTTACCTGGAAAAAATCCTTCACTGCAAAACCATCGTCACTGCAAAAAGGAAAAAACGGCAGGATATGCACACTATTAATGTAGCCAGCAAAATAATCATCCAGAAACCGCTTGAGTGTCTGCAAGGGCGGTTCATCATTCTTCAATATGCTATTACCATAGGTAATCATAGTGATATCAGAGGCATGCCATTTATTCTGATGCGGTTGTGGCGCTGGTGCATCTGGATTTACCCGCATAGTAGCCAGTAATTCATGGGCTAAAGAGGCTAGTACTTTGGGTTCAATAAAATCGCCATACACCTTGTTCAGGTGATAAAGCACATTTTGGAAAACTGCCGGGCGTTCAGATGTCTGTGTCATAACCATTCTTATGCAGAAAATTCCTGATAATCTTCTTCAACGGCTTGATAAATTCGCTCGAAGATATCCGGTAAGGCACTTTGCACACGATTCCAGCTAGGAATAAATGGCGTCTCCATCGGGTTGTCCAGAAAAGCCTGACCAGCATCCATGATGTTACGGGCAAACATTTCCACAGAGGCTTCTTCCTGATGAATATCAAATTGCAAACCGTTCATCACCGCATCATTTCGATAGGTTTCCACGAAATCCAGAGCAATCCGATAATAGGTCGCTTTAATACTGCGGAAATGCTCGGGACTGAAGACGGTGCCTTTGGTCGCGAGTTTTCGAAATAATGCCTTGGAAATATCTATCGACATTTTCGACAAACCGCTGTGTTGATCATCGGATGAGAGATCCTGATGTTTGTGATCGTAAATATCAGCAATATCCACCTGACATAGACGGTTGTTCGCATAATTACGGTGCATTTCTGATAGCACGCCAATTTCCAGACCCCAGTCGCTGGGAATACGAATATCGTTTAATACATCACGGCGAAACGAAAACTCACCGGCCAATGAATAGCGAAAACTGTCCATGTAATCCAGATAATCACTTGGTCCCATGACCGATTTGAGAGCACGTAACAGGGGGGTAATTAATAGACGATTCACCCGGCCATTCATTTTCCCGCCGGCGACCCGGGCGTAATAACCTTTACAGAACTCGTAATTAAACATTGGATTGGCAACAGGATAAATCAGTCGAGCCAACAGTTCGGTACTGTAGGTGGTAATGTCGCAATCATGCAGGGCAATTGATTCTGCTTTTCCAGAAGCTAAAATATAACCCATGCAATACCAGACATTACGCCCCTTACCGGCCTGATGAGGGGCAAGATTCAGGGCCTGTAACTCTGCATCAATAGCACTTAACCGTGGTCCATCGTGCCACATGATCCGATGATGTTGTGGGAGGTCCGCGAAAAAGCTCAACGCATGTTTATACTCATCAGCACTGGCTCTATCCAGTCCAATCACAATTTCAGATAAATATGGCACTGTTTTCAACTGTTGAACAATTGCTGGAAGCGCCTCTCCCTGCAGTTCTGAAAATAATGAGGGTAGCAATAATCCCATTGGACGCTGTTGACTGAAATGTACAAGATCCTGCTCTAAATCAGCCAGATGACGATGCGTAAGATTATGTAATGTTGTGATAATACCGTTCTGATGAAAATCTGCCATGTGAGCCTCTTGTGATTTTAATGCACTATTGCTGTGCTTATATGGAGCTGCTTCAAGACTTGTTGTACGCCTTCAGCCCAACCTCGTGGACCGCAATGTGTTGCCTTCATAACATCATGATGGCGAGTTAATTTGGGTAATGAATTTACCGGTGAAGGGATCAATAGGGCCATGTCGGCTGTTTCCAGCATGGCCACATCATTTTGACTGTCTCCAATCGCCAGGCTGGTAAAGCGTTTATCAGGGCAAAAATGTTCGTAAACCTGTTTAAGCCATTCGATAGCCTGGCCTTTGTCACATTGACCGGAAACGTGTAAAAAGCGGCCACCGATTAATACCTGGGCGCCCCGTTTACGGACTTCTTCAATAAATTGTTTTTGTTTACCGGGATTGCCATGCCAGGCCAGCGCTTCGCCATATTGTCTTCTGGCAGCACGCGCAGCTGCATGAACATCCAGGCCGGTCATGGCAATGATTCCATCTATACCTGCCTGCGCAAACGTAGTGAAATCATCACTAAATAAAGGTTTCACTGATTTGATAATCGCCTGCCAATGCGCGCGGGGCTGAACAAATTCTTTTACCCAATATTGACCACTTGTTTTGGTCTCGGCTGGTTGCTCTGGAAAATAATCAACCGGAATAAAAATAGCGGCGCCATTTTCACAGATAAATGGATGAGGGTTATCCAGAGAAGCATTTATCTGTTCAATTTCCGACTGGGTTTTGCTACTGACCGGAATCAGCGGGATTTGTAACTGTTTGAGATTTTGTAACACGGGATCCGCCTCATCATGCCGGTAGTTATGATGATCCAGAAGACTGCCATCCAAATCAGTAAAAACCAGTAAGGATGCTTTGGGGCAGGTAACTGAAGGAGTCGATTTTTTCGGACGTTTCAAGGCCACAATTTCTCTTTCCATATTGAGTTCAAAAACATAATCCATTTGCTCCGGCAAAGTTTCCAGACAGTGTTGAGTGATACGTTGGTAATACTGAATAAAACGCGAAATATCCTCAGCAGTCATAATTTTGTTGCTTACTGTAGCGGCTGTTTGTTGCAGTTTTTCTTCCTGTTCCAGTCGCCAGTTATAAACGCAATCAAAATTAGGGGCCTTAAGCATGATCCAGCTATCAACACGCTGAAAAAGGGCAGGGTAGTCCTGTTCGAGCTTTTGATTCACATAACGTCGCCAATAGACATCTGGATCATCATTCTGTTCTAAAGCATTAACTGGCAGCGTTAACATTTCATCCGTTTGAGGACAGGCCCCCATGCACCAGCCTTCCAGAATAATAAATTTGGGGGCAACCTCTAATACCGGCCATTGCTCAATAGGGAGTCGATCATCATGCGCTTTATCAAACCGCGGAATGGCAATGTTTTTTCTCTCCGAGAGCAATTTATCGAGGGTCGTCAATGCCAGTTCAATATCATGTGTTCCCGGCACCCCACGAGTCGCTAATAAAGGATGAACTGAATTCGCTAAATCAATGCGTTGTTGATGGGTGAGATAAAAGTCATCGAGAGAGAGGGCAATGGCAGTCTGATGGTGTTTAGTGATGAGTAACTGCACCAGACATTCGGCTAAGGTACTTTTTCCGGACCCTTGCGCACCATGAATGCCGATGATTATAGGGCGCTTTGCTCTTTTTTGGTGCAATATAAAATCATCAGTAATGTCTGAAAACCAGTGATCAATCTGTTGAGCATATTTAGCTGAGAGCTGATGCGCGCTCAGGAAATTCTGAATGTTTGTAGAGGGATTGACCATCACCATTGCCTGTTCCAATCGATATTAAATCAGCCTGACGCAAGTTTCATACCGGGATAGTGAAAAATTCCATTCATACTAGGGCCTGTTGCTCTTTCATAGCCACCTCTGGAATGACTGAAAATGTGGCAATCAAGTCGCGAGGAGAGCATTTTGTGAGATACATCCATGTCTCTCACCCTTTTGAGGCTTGAGCCCAAAAACACTCCCGGCGTTTTTATGGTCATTCTAAATAAACGCAGAGTGGTGCATTTTCAGCCTCAACCCTAACGATAAAGCCATCTTGATGAACTAAAGCCGAAGGCTAAGATAAATGTAAACTTCCTAGATCAGATGATAGTTATGAAGAATTAGTAGAAGTTTTTCCACAAAGACAGCTTTGAGTGGAAAAATTTACTTGGTTTTGTGATGAAACATTTTAAAACCATTAAAACTTTAGAGAATAACAAAAGGGCAAAAAAAAAGGGTAAACCCGAAGGTTTACCCAAAGCTCAGCACGCAGCGAGAGAGAACGAACATGCACTGAAGAAAACTACAATTGTGTTATTGCATGAACGATGCCAAGATTTTAATTAAAATAAAAACAATAACTTATGAATTTATCAAAAAATTTAAGTCCATTTTTCGCACCACAAAACAGCAGTCGTGCACCTCAGCAGCGCATCTCCAGGGCTGTAGATCTTTTCTAACCACGTTGTACAAAATTAAACTCCAGAAAAAGTATCTCTGAAAGATCAACTGACCCAAGTGCTCAACAAAGGAATTTTTCCTAACTCATTGTTGGTCAATACTATGGCTTGTTTATCTTTCATCTCGGCCAGCAGTGGTGGATATGAAAGATAAACAAGCCCTAATACGTTTGAGTAACAAAGCGAGTTTGTCCGAATGAATCGAATCAGTGTTTATCTCTTTTTAATGGTTTCATCCCCAGTCATTGCTGCCGATATGCAAAACTCTCAAAGTCTGATCAAAGATTGTTATCAGGAGTGGCAAAGTCGTGGCTGGACATTAGGTGAAGATCGTCGACCCGCTGACAGTGTGGCCGGCTTTCGTGACGGAATTAAGCGAATTTGTGAAGTCCGAACAGAACTCTTTCTGGAGAATCAAGAGATTTCTCCCTATATTCAGGGAGGTCTTCGAGAACTGGCACCATACGTTTTTACCGCCACTAAAGAAGACATGAAGCAACGTATTCTGCAGGTGAAGGATCGAATTGGTTATCCAATCGGATCAGACCGTTTATCCGAATAACAAGCGCTAGCCAGTTAAGTTTCTTAGGAACGGCATTGCAAGTTAAACCTGCTAGGGCTTGTTGATCTTTCATCTCCGCCTTGTAGGACGAAAAAATAGCCACCAGCAGTGGTGGATATGAGAGATAAACAAGCCCAAGAGCATAGGCTATAATCTTTTAATTAATCCAAAACGCTAGCCATTTAGTGGTTGAAGTGTTGGTATGGTTACTCATATTTTTTTATTCAAGAACCTGAACAATGCGCCGAACCTTTTTTTCAAACGTTTCATTACCTTTCATTGGGCTATGCCTATTGTTTATCCTGTCAGCGTGTTCGGAAAAAACGGAAACCGAATCTTCAGCCATGTTCAGAGCTGATATACAGCGCAGCGGAAATTTCCAAACGACAGGACCACAGACAAAACCCGAAATTCTCTGGCGTTATCATGCAGAAGTAGGTGCCTCATCCTCGCCAGTCAGTAGCGGTAACCTGATATTTTCCGGACGTTTTGATGGCTTGATGCTGGCGTTGAATAATCAGACGGGCGAAGAAAAATGGCGATTTGTCACTCAGGCGGGGATCTTTTCAACACCGGCTGTTGCTGAGGAACAAATCATATTTGGAAGTGATGATAAGAATATCTATGCCCTCAATAAATACAGCGGCAGTTTCCTGTGGGCTTTTGAAACACAGGATAAGGTGTTTGCTTCTCCTTTAATTACCAACGACCTGGTGCTTGTTGGCAGCCTGGATCATTTCTTTTATGCCATCGACAGGCATAGTGGCGAATTGAAATGGCGCATTAAAACCGGCGGTCATGTTGATTCGTCAGCGGCAAGACATGGCGATACGCTTTATTTCGGTAGTGATGATGGTCTGTTATATGCCGTATCCATGGACGGGGAGATGTTATGGAATCTGGATACCGGTGCTCCGATTGATGCTTCTCCAGTGATCGCTAGCGATGACAACATGCTCTATGTTGGCAACGATGCCGGGGTGTTGTTTGCTGTTGATCTTGAAACAGGTCAGTCGGTATGGAACTTTGAATCGGGTTCACGACTATTTGCCTCAGCCGCTTTGAAAGATCAGCAAATCATCTTCGCTGCCACTGATGGCCGGGTGTTCGCCTTGAATAAAGAAAGTGGTGAACCATTCTGGCAATTTGATGCTCAGGCAACGGTCTTTTCATCGCCAGCTATCGCAGGTGACCAAGTCTATATTGGTGCAATGGATGGATATCTTTATGCGCTTGATATAAATAACGGTGAGCAAAAATGGCGTCTCGATTCAGGATGGGCCATATTTGCATCACCGTTTGTAGATAATGGAATACTTTATATAAGCAGTGATGATGGAGATTTATTAGGGCTTATTGAGCCTTCATCTCCGCCTCTGTTGTGACTGAAAATGCACCAATCAAGGCGCGAGGAGAGCAGTTTGTGAGATACATCCATGTATCTCACCCCTTTGGGGCTTACGCTCAAAAACGTTTATCTCCATGGATGGAGTGTATGCAATAGCAATGTCTGGAACATTGCTTGTCCCGGCGTTTTTGTAGTCATTCTAAATAAACGACGAGCAACACTGAGTGATGCATTTTCAGCCCCAACGCGAAGGGCTGGGGCTATTTTTCCGCCCAACTTCGTTGAAAATGATTTATGTAGAACAACTACATCAAATCATTTCCGCCTTGTTGAACAAAAAAATAGCCGCCAGCAGTGGTGGCTCTGAAAGATAAACAGACCCTACCTTACGCTGATTTATTCAAATGCTCATGTTCGTAGTAATAATTGGTGGCTTCAACAAAACCTTCTACGCTGCCACAATCAAAACGTTGACCTTTGAATTTTACGGCTAATACTAGACGGTCCTGTGCCAGCAAGCGCAAGGCATCCGTTATTTGAACTTCACCATTGGTGCCGGGTTTGGTTTTACGCAGATATTCAAAAATCTCCGGCGTCAGAATATAGCGTCCGATAATCGCCAGATTGCTGGGGGCCTCTTCAGGTTTGGGTTTTTCAACCATGTCTTTAATTTGATAAATACCCGGAGCGATTTCATCACCGGAAATGACACCATAGCTATGGGTTTCATCAGCAGGGACTTCCTCAATCGCGACGATGCTGCACTGATAACGTTCATATAACGCAACCAATTGACTCAGTGCACGTTCACCACCTTCCGTTGGTTTGGCGCATAAATCGTCAGCCAGAATGACTGCAAATGGTTCATTGCCAATCATCGGTTCGCCGGTCAGGATCGCATGACCCAGTCCTAACATTTCCCGTTGGCGCATAAATACAAATTCACAGTTATCCATCAGATAACGAATATCATCGAGAAATTTTTCTTTTGAGGTGCCTTTAATTTGATGTTCCAGTTCGAAACTGGTGTCGAAATGATCAGCAATGGCTCGTTTACCACGGCCAGTTATAAAACCAATTTGTGAAATGCCTGCCTCCATGGCTTCTTCAACACCATATTGAATCAAAGGCTTACTGACAATGGGTAACATTTCTTTGGGCATTGCTTTCGTTGCAGGAAGAAATCGTGTGCCATAACCTGCCGCAGGGAATAAACATTTTCTTATAAGACTTTTTACAGCCATTGACGAGATCCTTATCAAACTGTTGTGGAAAAAAGAGATGACGTTAAGCTAAAGTAATTGCCTGTGAAGTTCAAGAACTCCATAGTTAAACAACATTAGATAAGTCATAGTCGGACTGATATATTGTAAATGTTGAACATTACTATTTAGTTTCGCTCAAAAAAATCCTTTTAAAGTTCGTGCAAAGAGGTCTATGAATTCTGCCTAGGTGGATTTCAATGTTTTTGGGTGCAACAAGGAATAAAAATGAAAGTTTTAGTACTCGGCGGTGCAGGTTATATTGGATCTCATATTTGCAAGGCATTGGCCTTGATGAATCATCAAACGATGGTATTAGATAACCTTAGCACTGGTCATCGAGAAGCGGTTCGCTGGAGTCAATTCATTGAAGCCGATATTCTGGATGCCGAAGCATTGCTCAGTATTTTGCAGGATGCAGGACCATTTGATTTGATAATGCATTTTTGTGCCAAGTCACTGGTTGGTGAATCTGTACAAAATCCGGCGTTATATTACCGAAATAATGTTGCTGGTACCTTAAACCTGTTGGATGCAATGGTAGCAACCGGACACGATAAACTTGTTTTCTCGTCTACTGCCGCTGTTTTTGGTCTGCCTGAGCAAGATCTAATAGATGAACAGCATCCCCGTATGCCGATAAATCCTTATGGACAATCAAAGAAAATGATTGAGGATGTGTTGGGGGATTATCATCATGCATATGGTATAAAGTCTGTGGCATTACGCTATTTTAATGCCTGTGGTGCAGATCCGGACGGTGAAATCGGCGAACGTCACGAACCTGAAACACATTTAATTCCTAATATTCTTAAATCTGCCATTGTCGGCAAAGCATCAACATTAAAAGTGTTTGGTGATAATTATCCAACATCTGACGGCACCTGCATTCGGGATTATATTCATGTAAACGATTTGGCTTCAGCCCATATTCTGGCAGGAGAATATTTACAACAACATGACGGTGCCTTTGCTTTCAATTTGGGTAATGGGAATGGATTTAGCGTATTGCAAGTAATTGAAGCAGCCAAGCAAGTAGTTCAACACGATATCGCTTTTACGATTGAACCCCCAAGAGCTGGCGATCCATCAGTGCTGGTAGCCGATTCATCAGCGGCAAGAAAAGCTCTGGGATGGCAGCCTGCATTTACGGACATTGAATCAATTATCGAAACAGCATGGGCTTGGCATCAAAATGAAAGATTTTAGGGTCTTTTTATCTTTCATAGCCAACTCTGTTGTGACTGAAAATACACCACTCAAGGCGCGAGGAGAGCAGTTTAGTGACTCTAAATAAACGACGAGCAACGAAGAGTGGTGTATTTTCAGCCTCAACCCGAAGGGCTGGGACTATTTTTCCGTCCCACTGCGTTGGAAATGATTTATGTAGAACAACTACATCGCATCATTTCCGCCTTGTTGGACAAAAAAACAGCCTCCAGCAGTGGTGGCTATGAAAGATAAAAAGACCCTAGAATTGTTTATTTTTCATAGCCACCTCTGTTGTGACTGAAAATGTACCAATCAAGGCGCGAGGAGAGCAGTTTAGTGACTCTAAATAAACGACGAGCAACGAAGAGTGGTGCATTTTCAGCCTCAACCCAAAGGGCTGGGACTATTTTTCCGTCCCACTGCGTTGGAAATGACTCATGTAGAACAACTGCATCGCATCATTTCCGCCTTGTTGGACAAAAAAATAGCCTCCAGCAGCGGTGGCTATGAAAGATAAACAAATCCTTGTGAGGAAGACTTGAAATGATTCCAGTAATTTTATCCGGTGGTTCCGGAAGCCGTTTATGGCCATTATCACGAAAAAACAAGCCCAAGCAGTTTTTAACCTTGTTTGGCGATTCATCGATGTTTCAAAGCACGCTCACTCGTTTAAATGGTTTGGAGTCTCTCGAAGCTCCATTAATTGTCTGTAATAACGAGCATCGTTTCATGGTAGCTGAACAGCTTCAGGAAATAGGTCTGGAAGCCAATGGCATTATTCTTGAACCCTGTGCCCGTAATACCGCTCCAGCGATTGCTCTGGCAGCATTAAAGGCCATGGAGAACGGTGAAGATCCGTTACTGTTAATATTAGCTGCAGATCATCTAATTTCGGATGTGGCTGTATTTCATAAGGCTATACAACAAGCGCAAATATTGGCTGAACAAGATAAACTGGTTACTTTTGGTATTCAGCCACAATCTGCTCACACCGGCTATGGCTATATTGAAGCAGAAGAAAAGTCGAAACCCAGTTCAGTAAAACGTTTTATCGAAAAACCGGATTTGGCTACAGCAGAGTCCTACCTGTCTGCCGGAAACTTTTTCTGGAACAGTGGGATGTTTTTGTTTAAAGCCTCCGCATATATCAAAGAGCTCGCACGCTTTTCGCCTGAGATGTTGTCTTCCTGTAAACAATCCCTTGAAAAAGCGGTTATCGATCTTGATTTTGTCCGTGTTGATCCTGAGCTTTTTGAGCAAAGTCCGAGTGACTCAATTGATTACGCGGTCATGGAAAAAACCGATAAAGCTATGGTTGTTCCACTCGATGCGGGCTGGAGTGATGTCGGTTCATGGTCTTCTTTATGGGAAGCTTTCACCCGTGATGCTGATCAGAATGTGTTGATCGGCGATGTTCTGGTTGAAAATGTTCATAACGCCTATATTCATAGCGAAAATCGTCTGGTGACGGTGTTAGGCCTGGACGATGTGATTGTTGTTGAAACACATGATGCTGTCATGGTGGCGCATAAAGATCAGGCACAAAAAGTTAAAACAATCGTTGAAGAACTGACCCGACAAAACCGTAAAGAAGTTATAACCCATCGTAAATGTTATCGCCCATGGGGTAATTACGACTCTGTTGATATGGGTGACCGATTTCAAGTGAAGCGCATATTGGTGAACCCGGGCGCATCTTTGTCATTGCAAATGCATTACCATCGTGCTGAACACTGGGTAGTGGTAAGTGGAACCGCTGAAGTCACACGGGATGATGAGGTCATGTTACTGGGCGAAAACGAATCAACATTTATTCCTCTTGGAAGTGTGCATCGTTTACGTAATCCTGGACGAGTCCCTTTGGAAATCATTGAGGTACAATCCGGCGCCTACCTTGAAGAAGACGACATTATCAGGCTTCAAGATACCTATAACCGTAAATAACAGAATAAGAGATGGCCTAAGGACAATTATGGCGCAAGGAAAAATCAGACATTACGACTCAAAAATTAATGCTATTTCAAGGCTAATTGATAGTGCCATTATATTAGTAACCTTTCTGGCTTTAATGGATTTGTTTGCTATTGAATGGCAACCAAAGCATGTCTGGTCTTTATTATTTTCAATTATTCTTTTTCACTTCTTTGCCGAATCACAGGATGCCTATCGTTCATGGCGCGGGACGTATCTAAGGGATGAGGTTACTGCAGTATTATTTTCCTGGGGAACGAGTATCGCGGTATTGGTGACAATCGAACTGATTGTCATTAATGAACAAACCTATGCAACACCTTTCATATTAATCTGGATAATCGCTACACCTATCGAGTTGATTTCCTGGCATGCCATCGTTCGAATGGTGCTTGGAATAATGCGATCCAAGGGGTTAAATACCCGACGCGTGGCTATTGTAGGAGCGACGAAGCTTGGTTATCGACTGGAAAAATCCTTTGATGAAATGGAATGGACAGGTTACCGTTTCAGTGGTTTCTACGATGATCGTAAACCGGCCCCAAATCGTCGTTTGGAAGAAAATGCAGCGACTGTCCTTGGCAGTATCGAAGACTTAATAAGAGATTGCCGTACAGGAAAAATCGACATTGTCTTTATTACATTATCTTTGGCAGCTGAAGCCCGTATTCGTTTGATTACTGAAAAGCTTGCCGATACTACCGCTTCGGTTTATTTGGTACCCGATTTGTTTACTTTTAATCTGCTTAACTCCAGATGGGTGGATTATCAGGGAATAACGGCAATCAGCATTTATGAGACACCCTTTGCCGGTATTGATAGTGCAATCAAACGCATTGAAGATATTGTCTTGAGTTTTTTTATACTGTGTCTGATAGCCATTCCGATGTTATTGATAGCCATTGGCATTAAAGCGACTTCCAAAGGTCCTGTGTTTTTTAAACAGACACGTTATGGAATGGATGGTGAAAAAATAAAAGTCTGGAAGTTTCGTACCATGACAGTTACTGAAGATGGTGATAAGGTCATTCAAGCCCAAAAGAACGATCAAAGGGTCACGCATTTTGGCAAAATTTTACGAAGAACTTCACTAGATGAATTACCACAATTCTTCAATTCGTTAGGCGGTTCTATGTCAATCGTTGGCCCAAGGCCACATGCTGTAGCGCACAATGAAGAATATAGAGCGAAAATCCAAGGGTATATGCTTCGGCATAAGGTTAAGCCTGGTATTACCGGTCTTGCCCAGATAAATGGTTTTCGTGGAGAGACGGATACGCTGGATAAAATGGAAGGGCGTATCAAATATGATCTACAGTATATTCAAACCTGGACATTGCTTCTTGATCTGAAAATTATTTTATTAACGATCACTAGAGGTTTTGTTGGAAAGGATGTATATTAATGTCCAGAGTTAAATTTTCGGTATGACATCGCTGTCTAGCCAACAAGAAATTTAAACTCGTTCCTAAGATTAAAACTCAATTGCAATTCCTTTGACTGAGTTATCTATCGACACGATAGGTAATGCGCATATCAGAAATGTCGGCTGAGAGAAACATCTGGGAGTCAATCATTTCGGGTTCAATGTTGTTCCCGACAATCTAGCCTAACTTACCGTGAGGTGAGGTCGGAAAGCCATGGGTCTTTAAAGTTAAGATCGCCAGGTTGCATTGTTTCATTTTTTCATCAAAAGGAAAAAATTATGAAAAAATCAATGCTATTTTTTGCAGCCTTGTTGTTCTCGATTAACGTCAATGCAGCTACCTTATCGTTAACAGGTACTGGTTCTATTGGAGCAACCCAAAACGTCGATCTAAACAATAACAGCACTGTGCTTGCCGGTGGTTTTGTTGCTGCTCGCGGCCTTTGGAGTTCAGCTTTTAACGCAACTACAGATGCTGATACACCCGTAGTTATTGAATGGTCATTCAACCCTACTACTAGCCTTGGTTCCGCCCAACTTGCTTTTGGTGAAGTTGGTGGCCCATTACAAATGTTTAATATCAGTAGTGACTTTATTTTCAATGCTTCCATGACAGCTGGTACGACATATCTTGTTGCAATTTTGAACGCAACCTCAAATATCTTGAAGTATGACCTGTCAATTTCACCATCAGCTGTTCCGATTCCAGCTGCATTGTGGTTACTGGCTCCAGCATTAATGGGTTTTTTCGGCTTACGTCGTAGAGCACTTAAATCTGCTACAGCTTAATTTTAAACGTATTGATTTCCTGCTTACTTGAGGAAAGGAGCTTTGTTCCTTTCCTTAATTTGCAAAACCATTGTAAACACTGTGAATCAATTCACATTTGATTAAACATTTGAGTTAATCCAGCTAAATTTTGTGTCGCAGGGCTCATTATTTGTAACAAATTAACAGTATTGTTCAACCGTCACTTGAGAGCTGTTTCTAAGTGGCTTTATTTGTTGGGAACGAAAATGGTTCCTATTTTAAATCGCCAAACTTGTCGTGAGGCAAGGTCGGAAAGCCACGGGTCTTCAGGTATTATTTGAAGATGGCTGGGTTGCATTGCTTAATTTTTCAATTAAAGGAAATTACGATGAAAAATGCGATGCTATTTTGTATAGCTTTATTGTTCTCAGTTAGTGCTAATGCGGCTACATTGAGTTTATCAACTGTCGGATCAAATGGTGCGACTCAAGAAATCAGTTTAAATAACAACAGCACTGTGCTTGCTGGTGGTACTGTTGCTAATTCAGGTTCTTGGCAATCATTGTTTGATGTTACAACTGATGTTGATACTCCTGTAAGAGTTGAGTGGTCATTTAATCCTTCAACAAGCTTGGATTCAGCTCAATTGGCTTTTGGTCTGATTTCTGGCCCTGGTGGTAATTATGTTGGTTTTCCAACTATTTATAATATCACTGGTGACTTTATCTTTACTGCCATTTTGACTGCAGGTTCATATTTTGCAGTAGATATTCTTAATGCCACTTCAGGTATTTTGAAATATGACCTGTCAATCTCTGCAGTACCAGTACCAGCTGCATTGTGGTTGTTTGCACCAGCACTGTTAGGCTTCTTCGGTTTACGCCGTCAAGCACGGAAAACAGTGGTTGCATAACACCAAATGAGTTAACAATATTGTTAGTTTTAAGAAAAGGGAGCTTCGGCTCCCTTTTTTTGCAGTTATGTACTTGATTCAGTTAGCTATTATTCACAGCATGAAGTGGGACAACCAATAGAATATTGTTATAAAGTTCATTAAATATGGATATTGTGAGAAAAAGAAAATCAGCTATAATCAGCCTGAAATATATAATTTTTTTGCAATAAATTTGTCACTAGTACCATAGTACAATTTCAATCATGCAAATGAAGTAGTAGTGTTTAATCATCACCGAGATATTTCTTGGAGATAAAAAGTTCAGAAACAATGTTGTTTCTGTTTTTGTTGCCAAACTTACCGTGAGGTAAGGTCGGAAAGCCACGGATCTTCTGGCTGGATTATGAAGATGGCCGGGTTGCATTGCTTAATTTTTCAATTAAAGGAAATTATTATGAAAAATGCGATGCTATTTTGTATAGCTTTATTGTTCTCAGTTGGTGCTAATGCCGCTACACTGACATTATCAACAGTTGGTTCTTCAGGTGCTACTCAAAGTATTGATCTGAATAACAACAGTACAGTTCTTGCTGGTGGTACTGTTGCTAATTCAGGAGTTTGGGAATCATTGTTTGATGTTCAAACTGATGTTGATACACCGGTGAAAGTTGAGTGGTCATTTAACCCAACTAACAGCTTGAGTAATGCTCAATTGGCCTTTGGTCTGTTGACTGGCCCTGGTGGTGGTTATGTTGGTGCGCCAACTATTTTTAACATCACTGGTGATTTTATCTTTACTGCTATTTTGACAGCGGGATCATTCTTTGGTGTTGATATTTTTAATGCCACATCAGATGTTCTGAAATACGACCTGTCAATTTCTGCAGTACCAGTACCAGCTGCATTATGGTTATTTGCTCCAGCATTGATGGGCTTTTTCGGTTTACGTCGTAAAGCACTGAAAACAGCTGCTGCATAGTAACAAATGAGTTAACAATATTGTTGGTTCAAGGAAAGGGGGCTTCGGCTCCCTTTTCTTTGTGGGGCTCAATATCATCAAAAGACTCTAAAATTTTGCATCTGCGATTTACCTACCTGATTTGAAAAATCCACAAAAACTGTTAGTCTGTAACTGAACTTTCAGGAATATAAGAAAGTCTCAATTTTAGAAACAATTCTGTTTCTATCTTCAATATAAAGCCAAACTTGTCGTGAGGCAGGGTCGGAAAGCTACGGATCTTTAATTGACTAAAGATGGCCGGGCTGCATTGCTTATTTTTTCACTTAGAAGGAAATTGCTATGAAAAAAGCGATGCTATTATGTATAGCCTTTTTATTCTCTGCTGGTGCAAACTCAGCAACTCTTAATTTAACAGCTGAGGGCTCAAATGGGGCATCCCAACAGCAAGTCACCTTAAATAAGAACAATGTTGTTTTAGGTGGTGGTGTTGTTGAAAGCTCCAGATCAAATTGGAGTTCAATGTTTAACGTCACAGCAGATACAAATACTGCGGTTGATGTTGAATGGTCATTTAACCCAGTGAGAAATCTGGTTTCTGCTACTGTAGCAATTTTTGCATTAGATGGTAGTTTTACAGAAACGTACGATATAACGGGCGATTTTACTTTTTCGGCCATATTGTCAGCAGGTAAAACTTACGGTTTGGATATTTTAGATGCTACATCACATGCATTAAAATATGATGTGTCAGTTACCTCATTATCAGAAGTGCCTGTACCAGCCGCATTATTTTTATTCGCTCCCGCCTTATTAGGATTGATTGGCTTGCGTCGTAGAGCCAAGATGACTGCAGGCTGAAACGGTTAGGAGAAATAAAAAGGGAGCTTGAAGCTCCCTTTTTTATATATTTTTTGTCAGAAAAGACTCTGTACAAACTGAATAAAAAACGTTATGGTTAAATTAACTTCCTTAAAAAGCTGGGAAGTTTTCACAATGGAAAGGATTTCTTCTTTCCTATCAATAGCCAAACCTGTTGTGAGGCGGGGGCGGAAAGCCACGGGTCTTACCTTGTAAGATCGCCGGGTTGCATTGCTTAACTTAATCTATAAATCAAACCCCTTAAAGGAGCGACTTATGAAAAAAGCGATGCTTTTCTTTATGACGTTATTTTTCTCAATTAGTGTAAATGCAGCAACCTTAAATTTGACCACCGCCGGATCATCAGGTGCTACGCAAGAAGTTAGCTTAAATAACAACGATGTTGTATTAGGCCACGGAACGGTAGATGAGCCAAACACCAACTGGTCATCATTTTTTGATCTATCTACAGATCAAAATACACCCGTTAAAATTGTATGGTCATTTAATCCAGAAGCAAATCTAAGTTCAGCTACCGTATCGTTATTTGAGATGGGTGGTGCTGTTATCGATCAGTTTAATCTCATCTCAGATTACTCATTTACCGCCACGCTTATGACTGGTATAAACTATGGTTTGGATATCTTTAGTGCTTCTTCTGATGAGCTGAAATATGATGTTTCAGTATCGGCTGTGCCTATTCCAGCAGCGCTTTTTCTCTTCGCACCTGCCTTATTCGGCCTATTGGGACTGCGTTTACGTGCTAAATCAAAAGCGTAAAACTGATTAATTCAATAATAATATCCAGTTAAAATAAGGGAGCAGAAATGCTCCCTTTTTTTATGCTTAAATAACGTGTTATCATCCGAAGCGAAAGTAATTTATAAACATGGAGAAGAATAATGAATAAATTGATAAATGCAGTGTTGCTATTAGCGGCACTTTCGATTGGAACAGTTGTTCATGCTTCAGAACCTTATACACTTAATGCAGGTGACATGTTAAGCATTTCAGTTTGGAATGAAGATGCCCTGCAGAAAGAAGTCGTTATTCTTCCAGATGGTACTATTTCGTTTCCCTTAGCTGGCCAAATAAACGCGAAAGATAAAACGGTAGTTGAAGTAGAAACCGAACTTAAAGAAAAACTTTCAGAATATATCTCGGATCCAGTCGTTAACGTTACCGTAAATCGGGTTTCAGGTAACACTGTACATATTCTAGGTAAAGTCCAGACTCCCGGCTCCTTTGGAATGAGTCAACCGCTTGATGCAATGCAAGCTTTGAGTTTGGCTGGTGGACTTACGACTTATGCGAAAGAAAACGACATTATCATTTTGCGTAGAGATGGAATGAAACAGCAAATCATTCCGGTCTATTACGCAAATATTAAACAAGGCAAATCACTTGAATCTAACGTGCTGCTTGAAAGCGGTGATGTCATTATTATTCCTTAATGAGGAATAATAATTATCGACACCAAAATGGAGTCAGCATGAAAATAAAAATTATTATGTCGGTTTTGGTAGCAAGCATGTTCCAATCCAATATCGCCAGTTCAGCCGAATACATTATTGGTGCCGATTTTTCTCCAACATTCAGTTATGATGACAATGTTCAGTTACAAGAAGATAAAGAGGGCAGTTTTGTTACCAAACTTGCACCGACATTATTACTTTCTCGTTCTGTCGAAAACTCAACAGTCGCACTTAATACCGGTTACAGGGTAGAAAGATATACTAGTTTAAGTGAGCTGGATCGCCAGGATCCTTTTGCCAATTTAACGGGTAGTTATAATACAGAACGCAGTGCTTATGCTTTAACAGCAAGTTATGCTGAAAGAGCTCAACGCTCTATTGCTGATGAAGATACCGGTGATTTTGCGTCTAATGCAACGGTAACATCAAAATCATTGGCACCAAGCTATCAATATCAATTTAATGAACGTGACTTTGCTTATACCAGTTTTAATTATAACGAGCGAACTTATGATACAAGCGGTTTTAGCGATAATGAGACGAGGTCCTTAACAACAGGTTGGCGGCGCAATTTGTCAGAACGTTTGACCGGGGGGCTGGCACTAACTTATGCACAATACGAATCTCAATCAGAATTTATTGAATCAGAATATGACAGCTATAACCTAAGTGTAACCAGTACTTATCTAATGAGTGAACGTTGGTCATTTTCAGGACAAGTAGGATATCGAACATCTGACAGTGAAACGCAATCACTTTTTGGTGGGCCAAGACAAACAGACAGAAGCTCAGGATCGTTATTTGATTTTTCGGCAAATTATATTGGTGAATTAAATACTTTGACATTTTCCTTATCACGTTCACTTAATCCTTCGGGTGAGGGAGTGGTCAATGAAACTGACCGAGTATCCCTTAATTGGAACAGGGATATTGCAGAAACCCTTTCGTTGTCAGTCAATACGTCGTATCAGGAAACGCAGTCTGCTGATGACCTATCTAACACTGATAGAGAATATTTTACCCTTTCGCCAGCGCTCAACTGGCAACTCGAAAGAAACCTTGCCCTTAAGATGGGGTATCAGTATCGCCAGCAAAAAGGCAGCAGTTTTGGTGGGTTCGATACGATTGATGACAAAGTCGACAGTAATATGTTTTTCTTAACGGTAAACTATAACTGGGATGGACTGCGTTTTTCGCGATAACTTTAAGAGTACATAATGGAAGAAGAAGTCAAAAGTCTACGGGATTATCTGGATATTCTGTGGCGACGTAAATACTGGATTGCGATTCCAGCTTTAGCTCTGATGATAGGCACGGTAGTATTCACATACTCACTTCCAGAGAGTTTTAAATCCCAGGGTTTGATTTTGATCGAATCACAGGAAATTCCACAGGATTTGATTCGCACCACCGTCACTAGTTACGCAGATCAGCGTATAGAGGTTATCAAACAGCGTCTACTCACCACCAACCGGATTATGGAAGTTGTTGAAAAACATAATCTTTATTCTGAACAAAGAAAAAGCTCACCGATCACCGCACCAATTGTTGAGTTGTTTAAAAGCAATGTTAGTGTGGATATTATTCAAGCAAATGTGACGGACCCTGCCAGTGGTCGCGCCAAAAAAGCCAGTATCGCCTTTACTGTCTCGTTCATGGATCAGTCCCCACGAAAAGCTCAACAAGTTGCTAACGAGCTGGTTACAGAGTTTTTAAATGAAAATGCCAGAGCTAGAACAGACCGGGCCGAGGACACCACCCAGTTTTTGAAACTGGAAGGTGACAGAATGCAGAAAGAAATTCAGCAAACCGAAAAAGAAATTGCGGAATTTCGAGATCAATACAGTGACAGTCTTCCTGATATGCTGGATTACAATCTGAGCACGGTTCAGAACATTCAGGAAGAAATCTCTTCAATACAAAATCAGATCATGGTGTTGAGTGACCAGATGACCACCATGGGGTTACAGCTTTCGATGATTCCCAAGCAAGCTACCGGTGCGACCAGCAATGCTGCAGGTCAGCCTTCAGCACCGATGATGGCTTTACAAGAGCTACGCGCGCAATATCGTTCGATGCAAAGTAAATACTCGGCTAACCATCCTGATTTACAACGCGTAAAACGTGAAATAGATGCCCTTGAGGCAGAAGTTGGTGTCGATGCGTCCCCTCGTGAAGAAGTTGAAATGCAATTGACTTCTGCCAGAAGTAATTTGCAAACACTTAAGCAACGTTATGCGACAGAGCATCCGGATGTAAAATCTGCTGAAGCAGAAATAACCCGTTTGGAACAACGTCTAGCGGATCTGCCTGAAGAGAATACTGATTTTGAAACACAAACCACTACTAGTTCTACAAATCCAGTATATATAGAAGTCAGCGCCAAAATTGATGCAACTGAACGTGAGATCGGTCGTTTGAGAGAGAGGCAGGCAGACTTGCGTGAAAAACTGGCTGAGTATGAAAACCGTGTTTACCAGACCAATCAGGTGCAACGTGCTTATCAGGATCTGACCCGTGATCGTGAGAATAAATTAGCTAAATATCAAGAGTTAAGAGCCAAACAATTAGAAGCAGAACTGGCACAAACACTCGAAACAGAGAACAAGGGCGAAAACTTTACTCTGATCGAACCGCCTCAAGTTTCCAATACCGCCGAAAAGCCAAATCGCAAGAAACTTATTGTTATGGGATTTGCAGGATCAATTGGTGCTGGAGTTGGTCTTGGGCTTCTGGTCGAAATGTTATTTGGCGGAGTGCGTGGCTATACCCAAATTTCCAGAATTGTCGGAAAGCCACCTATTGTTGTTATCCCTCTTATTCAGACCGACCACGAAAAACGCCGTAAGAGACGAATCATTTATAGCTTGATCGTTTTAGGAATTATCCTTGGCCTAGGTGCTGTCATATTGTTTCATTTCTTTGTAATGAACCTTGAAGTGTTATGGTTCAAAGTACTGAATAAACTGAGCTTGCTGTAACAACAGTATCAACAATTAATACGGTAGTTTAATTATGGATAGAATTCAGAAAGCGCTTGAAAAAGCTAAACAGCGGCATGCTCAGAAACCGGAACCCATCAGAGTAGAACCAACTAAAGCTGAGAATAGTGTTTCACAAGCCGAAGATCCACTGGCAGCTCCTATTGAGTCGATATCGTATTCCCAGACCAAAGTGGTGAATGTTCCAAATCATCAGCTTGAACGCAAACGAATCATTGCCGGTTTCTACAATAATCCGCAATCAGCCGTGTTCAGAATGTTACGGACCCAGGTACTGAAAAAAATGCGCAGTAATCGCTGGCAAACGCTGGCAGTGACCTCTCCAACTGCCGGTGAAGGTAAATCAGTTGTGGCTGCTAACCTTGCTATGGCAATTGCAATGGAGCTCAATCAAACCGTTTTGCTGGTAGATATGGACTTGCGTAATCCGAGTATCAGTAATTATTTTGGTCTCAATGCTCAGGTGGGTCTCAAAGATTATCTTTCAGGTGACTTAAAACTCTCAGAGGTTTTAATCAACCCAGGTATCAAACGATTGGTTATATTACCGGGAGTCGGCAGAGCAGAAGATTCTGCTGAACTGCTTTCCAGCCCCAAAATGGCCAGTCTGGTGGCTGATATTAAATCTCAGTATGATTCCCGTGTCATTATTTTCGATGTTCCACCTGTGTTGCAGACTGATGATGTGTCGCTTGCAGCAAGCTATTTTGACAGTACTTTGCTTGTACTCGAAGATGGTAAAAATACTGAATCGAATATTACTAAATCTTTGCAGATGCTTGAAGGCTCACCCTTGCTTGGTACAGTGGTAAATAAATCTGCCAGTCCCCCCGAACATCAAAATTATTAATCTATGTATACAGAACACTTTGGTCTTAAGCATAAGCCTTTTAACCTGGTACCCGATCCTCAGTTTCTCTATATGAGCCCCAACCATAAAAAAGCGCTCACAATGCTGGAATATGGTTTGATGAGTCATGCTGGGTTCACGGTGGTGACAGGCGAAATCGGTGCGGGTAAAACAACGCTGATACGGGCTTTGCTAGGAAAGATTGATGATGATTGTGTTATTGGCCTTATAAATAACACACATGAATCATTTGGTGAGCTGATGGTATGGGTACTGGATTCGCTTGAAATAGAGTCTAGTGCGACAGATAACGCTGGCCGCTATCGCGATTACATTAATTTTGTTGTCGAGCAACATGCTCAGGGGAGAAGGGTAGTATTAATTGTCGATGAAGCGCAAAACTTGTCGGTTCAGGCATTAGAAGAATTACGACTTTTATCCAATGTAAATATCGACTCGGATATTTTCTTGCAGCTCGTATTGACGGGGCAGCCTGAGTTAATCGAAAAACTGAACCGACCAGAACTTGTGCAATTTGCACAACGCATTGGGGTAGAGTTCCATCTTAAAGCGCTTAGCTATCCGGAGACACAAAATTACATTGAATACCGTTTGGAAGTAGCGGGAGCTAAACATAAAATTTTCAGCAATGAAGCCTGCGCCGTAATTTATTGTTATAGCGAGGGGATCCCCAGACGTATTAATAACCTGTGCGATTTTGCTTTGGTTTATGCCTTTGCTGATGATAAAAAAGAAATTGATGTCGCCCTTATACAAGATATGATGCGGGACAAAAAATCTTCTCGTATTGTGGAGACCAAGGCTTCAGAGAACCCGGATGTAAAACGAGTTAAAAGCTGGTTGCTGGAGCAGCATAATATTCAGATAGTCTGATCTTTTATCGGGAATTTTTCACTTGTAACCGAAATTATTTCTTTTTGTGATAAGTATCACGATTAAGCTCTTACTAAATTATTAATATTCAACCATCTCCATAATAAAGGAGATGAAGCCATCGAAATATCAAAATCCTTTAAAAATCCTCTGCCCCCCAGAGGCTTTTTGGCCCGACTGAAAGGTCGGGTTTTTTTTGGAGCTTATTACTGGGTAAATTGGTCTATTGATAGGTACTGAAAGCAAGAATTTTTGCTTACAATCTCACAAGTTCTTGTTCAAAAATCAACCAATTGTGAATGTGTGAATTTGGTCACCTTTATTTGTGTAGTATGTACATATCATTCAACGCGTATCATCTTTAATTCATAGGGGGGACGATGATCATGAAACTTATTTCAATTCTATTTTCAGGTTTACTTTTAGCGATTTCTGCTTCTGCAGCATCCGCACAAAATTACTATGTTTGTGATAACGGCGACGACAATAACAACGGCCGTTCCGAAACCTCGCCATTCCGCTCATACGAAAAAGCAATGGATACATTTGATAAAATGTCTGCAGGAGATAATATCCTTTTCTGCCGGGGGGGTAAATTTGAAATCACCGAAAGAAAGTGGATAGCCAATTCCCGATGCAATGCAGAAAAACCATGCGCTATCCAAAGTTATGGTGATGAATCTTTAGACAAGCCAATGCTGATAAGCAACGGGGAAACTGCAATTAATTTCCAGAATTCTGGTTCATCAAAACCAGATGGTGGCTATATTGTCAGGGATCTGATGATTATTTCAAACGCTAGTCGTCATTCCGGTATTGCAATGTATAACGATGTAGATGACTTACTAATTGAAAATGTACATATCGAAGGATTTTCAGTTGGTATCCATGCTGCAGGGGCAAATAGCCCAGAGCAAGGCTCAAATCAGGCAAATGATCGGATAATAGTAAGAAACTCTACCATAATTAATAACGCACATCAGGGATGGCTTGGTGGTTGTAATGATTGTCTCATTCATAATAATACATTCGAAAACAATGGTTTTAAAGGCCCTATTCTTTATCACAATATCTACATTAGTAGTCCGACTAAATCACAAGACTTCAAAAATAGTAATATAAAATTTAGTAATAACATAATCAAACATTCAACAAGGGTTGATGGGATTTGTCAGGGGGCTTCCTTGGTGGTGCATGGAATTATTCGGAATCTTGAAATTGTTGACAATAGTATAATTGAAGATAAAGGTAAAGCTGGTTCAGCCTGTTGGGGGATCGCGGTAGATCCAGGCAATAACCTTAATGAATCGTTTATTGGTTTGACAATTAAGCGTAATACTGTTCGGAATGTCGGCGGTCTGGGTATCGGTTGTGCTTCTTGTAAAGATGTTCTCATCGCAGATAACATCATTATTGACGAATCAGATATCATAAGAAATGCAATTGCAGTGCCCAATAAACCTGAAGATAGTCTAAAGTCAGAAAACGTGACCATCAGAAATAATAAAATAATCAACAACCATCAGCTTGGGGTTGGGATTATGCTTGGTGGCCAAAATAGATTCAGCGCCACTGGAAATGATATAAGTCTCTCATCTACAGATTCTAGAGCTGCATGTATTAGAGGGTTAGATGCTAATCTTAAGATTGATGTAAGTAAAAATACTTGTAATTCACATACCTCTGTCAGCATCATAGATGAAAGTTTATTAACTGATGAAATACCGGTGGAAGAAAATACCCAACCGGAGGTAATACTTGCAGAACCTGAGCTTGATACAACACCGCTTTATTCGCGCCCAGTAGTATCAGTATCCGATGTAGTAGTTGCAGATGAGACTACTACTGACAGTGAAACTACCTCTAACATAATCTCTACTGATCGTGGAACAGCAACAGATACAACGACGGAAGAAATTTCTAGCTCCAGTTCTTCAGGTACTTCTGGCTCTAGCTCAGGTACCTCCAGTACTGGAACGGTTGATTCAATGCTGGAAGATGAGATGATTGATTCAACTTCCAGAAGCGCAATGTTATCAGCATCAGTTCAAGAGTCTGCATCAATGATTGATCAATCAATTATTTCAGATATATCAGATCCTATTGCTTCTGAACCAGTAACTACACGTAGTTCCGAATCAATAAGCTCATATCAGGCTCGTTCAGTTACAGTAAACGAAGTGACAAATGTAATTGAGAACGATATTCCCGTTGAAGAAAGTCAATGTCGCGTATTTGCACGCGGACGTTGCATGATGAGGTAGTATATTCATGCTCTTTTAATGAACTGAATAGTTTTACCGAAATTATGTTTCATTAAAAAAATAGATTGTAAAGCAAATAAACTCCGGACATATTATTATGGCCGGAGTTTTTTTATATGTTTATTAATTTCTATTCGTATCAATATATGTTGTAACACGCCCAGCATATGAAAAGGTCAAATTGATCAATAGCAGCTTGGATAAAGAATATAACTATTTCTGATAATAGCTTCGAAGATTACTGCCCAATGAGGTGGGCAATTCTCTGTGAAAAAGTTTATATATTTTAAGTTTTATAATTGGGTTTTCTATACGATATGTTAAAAAATCTGCTGTTGGACAAATCCTAAAATTAGGCGAATCATAAAATATTGATTTTTTAGGCTTGTTGTTTAGTTAACAATAGAAAATTGCGTTTATGTTACCCTAATAAAATTGTTGCAATGTTTGTCAATTTTATCTAATTGAGTCTAGTGTTAAATTTGTCTGGAGCCCCAAGTTTAAATATTTTAACTGGAGGATAATTTTAGTACTTCATTTAAGAAGATTATTAAGTAAATATAGAAAACAATGGAATTGGTAAAATCTTATAAAGGCATTTGTTCTAAACAAAGTTTTGTTGGATTTGCTAACGAAAGATTTAACGTTGAAGAAAGTTCTAAACTCTAATTTCTTTCAATTTAGCTTATCAGTCTGGAGATAACCTTTTACTTTAAAAGGTAACAAATAGACATAACCTTTACGTGTAAATGTTTCGCTTAAGTTTAAAGATAATCTACTAATCAAATATTAAATTATGTGACATAAAATTTATATTTAGTATTGTGATTTACAAAATTTAATATTGAGAAGCTTGCCAAGTAAATTTTATTTAGTTTGGTAAAAGTTTAAATTATTAGTAATTTTGATACGTGCCATTAACTCAAGAGTTTAACCCTAAACTTAAATGTTTAGTTACACTTACGTATAAAATAAGCTATATAAGATGGTGAGGCATACTATTTGTAGTATGTTGTAGAGCATTACGACAAATTATTCAAAAACTGGTATGAGTTAATTTACTACGGTCATTCTATAATAGTGGTTGGATTTATTGAAAACTGATTTTTAGACCAACTGAGTGGTATTAGTGAATTCAGAAAATAGCTGAAAAAATGAGGTTAAAGTGACTCAAAGTAAACCAAAGGTTGTTTATGTCCTTGTAAGCAACACTGAAGACCATTATACAGAAATGGCTATGACGTCTATACATTGTACGAGACGTTATTCCCCTTCTACTTCTGTTGAGCTAGTCTTAGATAAGCAAACTTTTAATAATCTTATAGGTTTTCGTGCGAAAGTGATTGAGATGGTCGACAAAATTAATATTGTTGATCTCAAAGGCGAGAATAATGCTTATACCAGTCGTATGTTAAAAACCCAATTGCGTAACATTGTTGAGGGTGATTATTTGTATGTTGATATTGATGCACTACCAGTTGATGACTTAAATTCAATTTTTGATATCAATGCAGATATAGCTATGTCACATGATATGAATTTACCTCCAGAAAAGTTTGTTTTTCGCCCATTTGAAAGAGAGATATTTGACAAAATCCACTGGCCATTACCGAGTAGATATTTTAATTCTGGAGTTATGCTGGTAAGGGATAATCAACGCACGAAAGATTTTTTTAGGACTTGGCATGATTTGTGGACTGAGAGTAGTAAGCTTGGCTTACATAAAGATCAGCCTGCAATGCATGAGGCCCTACGAAGAGAATCAATGAATGTGTATGCTTTACCCCCGGAGTATAACGTCATGTTGGTATTACAAAAAGGAACTGGGGCTAAAAATCCTGTTGTTTATCACTACAGTACTATCAGATTTGATACAAGAAATGACACTCATTTTCATGAAATAGTAAAAAGGTTGAAGCGGGAAGATAAACTTGATGCTGATTTATTGGAAACAGTAATCCGCTCCAGGTATCCATGGACAAACCGAAATTCTATAAAGTTAAGTCTGGCCACAAGTAACTATAAAATGTTACCAAAGGTAATAATTAATAAATTGTTGTCCAAATTTTGGGATAAAAATGTGGGTTAATTAAAATAACTTTCCTAATTCACTTTATTGGTTTTAAACATTATAAATAATATGCTGAATTTATTACATTATCTATGCTCTTAATTAAAGAGCAAAAGTTGGGTTGTCTTTGATATATGAGTACGATAGAAATAAGCAAAAAACTTATTGTCATAAACTCAACAAGTTCAGCAATATCACTTGTTGTAAATGTCACAGTTTTACTGTGGCTTCAGCAATATTTGCTCAGGCATATTCCGCCAGAAGAATATAGTTTAATTCCTATTGTCTTATCTGTGATGGCCTTTGCTCCACTTATAACTACGGTCCTAACTGGTGGTATGGCGCGATACATGACCGTTGCTTATGCACGTGGTGATGAAGAAGAAGTCACGCGGATATGTTCTTCCATGTTTCCATTGTTATTGATGGCTGGTGTTGCATTATTCATATTGGGACTAATACTTGCCTGGAATATTGACAGTGTTCTGGTAATTGACCCTAAATATCGTTTTGATGCTCAGATTATGTTGATATTAATGGTGTTCTCAACCTCATTACGGTTACCAATTACGGCATTTAATTCTGGTTTTATGGTGAGACAAAAACTTGTCTGGTCAGATCTCATTGATATCGGATGTCAATTTTTAAGAGTTGGGCTATTGCTTGTTTTGCTTTTTGAGGTTAGCACTAGAGCTCTATGGGTGACCGTTGCTCTGGTTATAAGTGAACTTGTTGGTATGAGTATTACTACTCCTATCTCCATGAAATTGGTCCCAGCTCAGCGATTCAGATTTAAGATGTTTAAGGCGGCTCTGGCAAAAGAAATTAGCAAGTTTGGTGGCTGGTGGCTGGTGGGAAGCTTATCTGATGTGCTTAAACGATCGATGGATCCGCTGATCTTAAATCGTTTTGCTACTGCGGTTGATGTGACTATATTTTATGTGGCTGATATGGGGCCCAGGTTGCTTACTCAAGTTTTAACGCCGATCACTCGTCCATTTTACCCGATTCTTGGGGCAATGTACGCAACACAAGATTTCATTAAGCTTAGAAATACCTATACACGAACAGCAAGATACCATACGTGGGTGGTAATGATGATCGCTGTACCGGCGATGATTTTTTCAACACAGTTGATGCACCTATATCTTGATGGTAAGTATGACGAGGCCGGGGGCGTGATGGCGATCCTTCTGGTTGTGAGTGTCCTAGCAGCAATGAATGCTCTAGGCTCGGCTGTTGCATTGGCAGCTGGTGATATGAAAGGGCTCTCTTTAAGAGTAATTGTTGTTCAATCGGTGAATTTAATACTGACGGTACTGTTTGTTATTTATTTGCAAAAGGGAGCATATGGTTCGGCGTATGCAACATTGACAGCATTTATATTCGTAGAAGTAACACTTAAATGGCCGTTTTGCTGGAAGATTGCCCACACGAGCTTTGAAGATTGGTTCAAAGAAGTTTTTCAACCTACTATATATACGGCGATACCCTCTGTTATTTTATGTTTTCTGTGTCTGAAATTTAGTCCTCCAGACTCATGGATTAAGTTGATAGTATATTCAATATTCAGTGCAATATTATACGTAATTACAATTGTGATTATTGGCATCCGACAACAGGATAAGATAGATATATATAAATTTAGCCATAAAGCTCCACACTTTCTCAAGCCGGTATTAATTTATCTGTCTCGAGGTCATGGTTCTGATAAGAACAGCCAACATTAAAAATAGCCTTATACACATGGATAGAACTCAAAGCATTTTACTTTACGATCCTAGATATACTACCAGTTTTGGAATTGGCTACGCTGCAGATTCGATAGCTATGTCCATGAATAGTTCCGATCTAGAAGTAGATGTTTTCTCATTGTTTAGTGATTTAGACCTACAACTGGATAAACGAAAGACGATCGTCAGAAATAAACTCCTTTTTTCTGTCCTTAACAAGTTCCTTGGTCTGGCAAGAATACGTAAACTTTCCGAATATAAATTCAAATACCTTATTCGCAAATATGATATTGCATATTTGTGGCCGGGGGCGCATTTACGTACTTTTCAACAGGCAAAAAAACATGGAAAAATCTTAGTTATTGAGTCAATTAATTGCCACCAAAATACAGCTAATCAAATTCTTGATAAAGAAATGCAAATACTTGGTATTGCAGAGTATAAGAAAATACCTGAGGCGAGTATTGCTGATGAGAACCTGAAATTAACAATGGCAGATTATATTTTTTGTCCAAGCCCCAACGTCACCAAATCCATGCTAGAAAATGGTATTGAGCCTGCGAAGTTGATCGAAACCTCTTATGGTTTGGGTGAGCATCAGCGTCACTATCCTAAAAAGACGACTTCGCCACCCGGTGAGCTTAATGGACTTTTTGTCGGTAGCGGTATTATAAGAAAGGGTATTCATCTTTTACTTGAGTATTGGAGAGATGCTAATTTGAAAGGTAAGCTGGTCATTGTTGGAAGCATTGATCCAGCTATTGAACATATAGTTAAACCCTATCGCGATGATTCTAGATTTGAATTTATCAATTTCACCAAGAATATTGATCAATATTTCAAACAAGCTGATGTATTCATGTTGCCCAGTCTTGAAGAGGGAAGTCCGCTGGTGACCTACCTCGCCATTGGTGCTGGCTTACCTTGCATCGTCTCTCCGATGGGCGGTGAGGGCGTGATTCGGGATGGCGTGGATGGCTATATTATTGATCCACATGATAAGTCGGCATGGATTTCAGTATTATCGTTGTTGGCTACTAATAAAGCAAAACTTAAGGAAATGTCATTGGCCGCTTATGCCCGTTCGGAGTATTTCTTGTGGCATAATGTTGGCCAGCGTCGCGCTGATGCGCTCATTACAAGGATAGGTGACAAACGATGAAAGTGCTTGTGCTAGGTGGCAGTGGTTTTATTGGCAGTGCACTAATTGATGGTTTGTTGAATCAAGGGCATCAGGTTAAGGTTTTTGATCGTAATATCGAAACGCTTAGAAAGCAATTTCCTGAGATTGCTGACGCTGTGCAGGCTGATTTTTCCGATGTGATGAGCCTTACAGAGGCAATGAGTGGCGTGGATATGATCTTTCATCTGATCAGTACCTCTGTGCCTGCCACATCGAATAAAAATCCAGTTCATGATATCGAAAGTAATCTGGTCAATACAGTAAAACTTCTCGAATTAATGCGTAATGCTGACCTTAAACGTATCGTTTATCTTTCTTCTGGCGGTACAGTGTATGGCGCACCCAAAAGCTTGCCAATTACTGAGAATCATCCCACTAATCCGACCTGTAGTTATGGTATTGTCAAACTAGCCATTGAAAAATATTTGCAAATGTATGCTGAGCTTTATCAGCTTGATGTCACTATCCTCAGACCCTCAAATCCATACGGACCGGGACAGACACACAAGGGAGTACAAGGTTTTATTGGAACGTGTATTGATAAGATAAATGCTGGTCAGCCTATTACAGTCTGGGGAGATGGTAGCGTTGTCAGGGACTATGTATATATTGACGATGTAGTTTCGGCTTGTTTGGCAGCAATGACTACTGAGTATACAGGTCCAGTAAATATTTCCAGTGGGGTAGGATATTCTCTGAATCAAATCATCAATATGATTGAAAAATACAAAGGTGAAGAGATTGAAGTTATTTATCAGCAAAAACGCAGTTTCGATATACCGGAAGTTATTCTGGACAACCAGTTGGCTAAAACCTCTCTCGGTTGGACACCTCTAACTTCAATCGAGCAGGGGTTGGGGCTTACTCTTCAACATGGCTTGAAATAATAGCCAAAAAAGATTTTTACTTTGCCAAATATAATTGCATACACCTCACTGATAGCCTGGCCATTGGTTATGCTGTTTCTTCTTAACCGCTTTGGTACGTCGAGGGGGATTTTACTGTGTCTTTTAATTGCATATTTGATTCTACCCGCCGGGTTTGACATTGATTTTCCGCTTATCCCCGCACTCAATAAATATACGCTTACTTCATTGGTTTTATTGATATATTTGTTGCTTACAAAACAACCTACTGGTTACCGGGAATTAAAAGGCTGGCATAAGTTTGTTTTTCTAATGCTGATGATTTCACCTTTCCTGACCAGTATTACGAACCAAGAACGCTATCATTTTATACAGGGACTGAGTCTATATGATGGATTATCCCAGTCGGGTATCGGTTTTTTAAGTTTTTTTCCTTTTTTGTTGGGCTTGGCGTATTTCAATACTCATGAACGACAGATCATGTTGCTCCGATTCGTAGCGATTGCAGCGGTCTTGTATTCAGTTCTTGTTCTGTATGAAATTAGAATGAGTCCACAGTTACATGCATCACTCTATGGATACTTTCCTCACTCTTTTTTACAGCAGTATCGTGAAGGTGGCTTCAGAGCAGTTGTGTTTCTTGGTCATGGGCTGGTCGTGGCTATGTTCATGGTAGTGGGTTTCGCATGTATTTTTGCCTTGCACAAGGCAAAGGTCAGAGCCTGGAGATTTGATAATAGATTGCTCTTATTAGTTTTGTTTGTAACCATTGTGCTGCAGAAAAGCTATGGGGCAATGCTTTACGCTTTGCTTGCTGTGGCAATGCTCGGTTTCTTTTCTCCTCGTAAAATACATTTAGTCACGATTGGTATTGCTGCAATCTTTTTGACCTACCCTGTGACATCATCCATGGGCATTTTTCCACATCAGCAGATAATCAATGTAGCTTCTTCATTAAGCGCTGAGCGTGCTCAGTCTCTGAGTTTTCGCTTCGAACAGGAAGATGTTCTATTACAACATGCCCTCAAAAAACCAGCCTTCGGTTGGGGTAGTTGGGGACGTAACCGGGTTTATGATCCAGAAACGGGGGCTGACCTCAGTGTTACAGATGGGTATTGGGTTATTGCGTTGGGAACTGGGGGCTGGTTGGGATTTATCGCATTATTTTACTTTGTATTAATGGCTATATATCTCTCCTACAAGAACCAAAGGTATATGCATGAAAAGCATGAACAATACCTGATGGCGGCACATAGCCTTATTGTGGCGCTGATCTTGATTAATCAGATGCCAAATGCATCACTCCACCCGCTTTACTGGTTAATAATTGGCTCATTATTTTCAAGAGCGTTAATGTTCGCTGATTCAAAAAAACAGGTACTCAATGGAAAAATACAGCCGAAACATTCTGTTGCTAACAGCAACTATTAGCCCCAAAACGAATCAACCATCTCTGATCATCACGGATGAGAAAGAGAGATTATTTCAATATAGCCAGGCATTAGAATATTATATTCATGCCAAAGCTTCAGGTGATATTGATGCTATCGTATTCGTGGATAACTCAGGGTACGATGTAAGTGATCTCAGACAAAAATATGGGCGGGATGACGTAGAGATAATCTCGTTTTATGGTTTGGATTATCCAGTTGAATATCATCGCGGTTACGGTGAGATGACGCTTATCGTAAAAGCATATGAACATTCAAAGTTGCTTCAGAGTGTTTCTAAGCATGGTCATGTATGGAAAATTACCGGCCGGTATAAGATAAAAAATATCAACAGCGTAATACGGTTTTCGGACTCTAACTTTGATGTGCTATGCAAATTAAATAAGGGCTGGATGGCGATGGAAATTTTTTCATGGAGTCAAAAAGGATTTTCAGAACTCATTCGTTCCTTGCCGGAGCATTTAAAGAGTCGAATGCCACCGGAGATTATTATCCCCAGATTGCTGATTGAAAAGAAAACCACAATTTTAGTCTCAAAAGCTATTTACCCGGCATATATTTCAGGTGTCAGGGGGAGTGATGGAAAATCATTTATTGGGAGGTTTGGTGTGATAAGACATGCGTTGGCAGTGTTAATGTTTTGGCCTAAAAAAACCATAATGGGGATATTTCAAAAATGAGCAGTCAGTTTGGTTTTTTAACGCTAGCGATCAAAAAAGATTATAAAAAAGCAATTGCACTTTCACTCAGAATAAGACAGTTGATGCCTGGCATTCCTATTGCTGTGGTTTGTCCTTCATTCCTACATGATAATCTTTCTCCTTTTTTTGATACTGTCATAACAGAATATCCAAATCTGCGAGGCTTTGAACATAAGTTGTATTTGGATAAATATTCGCCCTTCGAGAAAACTTTTTTTCTCGATGCAGATATTCTTATGATTCGGGAGATTGGAGATTACATTGCAGATTGGACAGGTTCGGCTTATGCCGTTCGCGGTCATCTTGTAACGAGCGGTATAAGTAGTTTTGGCCTTGATCGAGAACTTGCTCTGACAATTATAGATAAGACCGAATTTGCTCACATAGGAGGGGCAGGACATGCGTATTTTGAAAAACCGGCATGCGAACGTGTTTTTAATGAAGCTCGAGAAATCGCGGCAAATTATACTGTTTTTAAAGCAGAGAGACTTGCCGATGAAGATGTGATGGGAATCGCGATGTCAAAATTGGATATAAGACCTAAAGATAACAAAAGTTTTCTTGGAAGTCCCTGGGCTGCAGTAAACAATAGTTTCAAAATTGATGTGAATAACAATTTTTGCTCCTATGAGGATGCTATATTTGGCAAGGTATCACCCGCGATTATACATTTTCCATCAATGGGGAAACCTCTGACCTATGCAAGAGAAATGAGGAAAATATTTCGTAAAAATGGACTATCTTTTTATAGTGTGTACTACGATGCTCTTATCGAATACATGACTTTCAAAAAATGGATATTCATGAAGTGGTTTCGCAAGACTTTCAGTATTTAAACTCCTATTTCGAAATTATAAAAAATGACCTCTTTAACAAAAAAAATAAGTAAATTTTTTGGCTGTTTGACTAAAGACCAAATTACAGAAAAACCATTTAAAGTTGTTGAGAGAAATGGGGGCGGTAGGAATATCATTTTTGTCTTGCCAGTTTCGGAAAAACCGGCAGGCGGATCAATCGTTTCACATCATCATTCATTGACGATAAACAAACTTAATCATAAAGGTTTCAACTCTCAAGTCTTTTATCCGGTCGAGCTTAAATATGATACAAGTAAATTTAACACCAAATCGATATATAAGCGCGACACCAACTTCGATAAAGATAAGGACTTTGTTTTAATTCCCGAAATGATGGCCTGTAGGTATGCCCCTCTTTTTCTGAAATTAGGCATAAAGTATGGCATTCACGTCCAAAATGGCTATTCTTTAGGGCTTGAAGTTCTGCTTAAAATAGAAGATTTCTCCACGTTGAAGAAGGTGTATGACTTTGCAGATTTGATTATCGCGAATTCCGAGGACACCCTGAAAAATGTAAAGACAGTTTTTCCTCAAGTAGCTGAAAAAATCATTAGATCCTACTTCGTTATAAATAAAGCTAAACACCAACAGGTAGAAAAGAAAAAAAATATAATTACCTACATGCCCAGAAAACTGGGTAAGCATAGTTCACTTGTTCTGCTTTTCCTGGGTGATAAATTACCGGCCAATTGGTCTGTAAAAGCGATTGATGGAGTTACCGAACAAGAAGTCTACGATATTTTCTATGAATCGAAGATTTTTCTGTCCTTCAGTGAGTTTGAGGGATTAGCGATGCCCCCAGCGATGGCGGCGATGTCAGGAAACAGGGTGATTGGTTACACTGGCGAAGCCAATAAAGAGTATTTTCATTTGCCTTGCTTTGAAGAAGTTTATTGTGGAGACATTAAAGACTTTGTCAGAAAGATTCTCGCTGCAGTTGAGCGTTTTGATGCAGGAGAAGAAAAGCTTGATTTGAACTCCATTGAGTATCTCAAAGATTTATTTTCAGAAAAGCGACAACAGTCATTCATTCGTGAGCTGATCGAAAAAATTGATGAAAAGTTGCCATTATCATGAGCTCGCAATTAGATTTGTTGATTGTCCTAATTAACTATAAAACACCCGAAATGACCTGTGATTGTCTGGCTTCGCTTTTGCCAGAAATCCCTAATTCAAATATTCATGTTGCTGTGGTTGATAATGATTCACGGGATGACTCTGTAAAACAAATCGAATCTTGGATTATTAAAAACAGTACCGATCAGGTACATCTGATCTCTTCCGAATATAACGGTGGTTTTGCCTTTGGCAACAATCTTGGTATCTCCTATAAAAATGCAAACAACTATCTATTACTGAACAGCGATACAGTTGTTCGAAAGGGTGCCATCGAAGTTTTGCTTGAAACTATCAAGGCTAATGTTTCAGCAGGCGTAGTAAGTCCCAGGCTGGAATGGCTGGATGGAAAACCTCAACTTAGTTGTTTTAACATGCACACGCCTGTTAGTGAATTCTTATCTGCGGCTAAAACAGGTTTGTTTAGCAGAATATTGAATAACTATGTTGTTGCAAAGCCATTGGAAGAGTCGCTCAGTTACTCAGATTGGACAAGTTTTGCCTGCGTCCTCATACGACGAGAAGTATTTGAACAAGTAGGTCTTATGGATGAGGGATTTTTCATGTACTTTGAAGATGCAGAATTTTGTTATCGAGTTAGGAAGGCTGGCTGGAAAATCCTCAATAATCCTGATGCACATGTCGTGCACCTTCGTGGAGGCAGTTCACCACTAAAAGAACAGACGCGTCTCAAAAGACGTTTACCGCTTTACTATTATGAATCCAGAAGTCGTTATTTTTATCAAACTTATGGACGTTTGGGACTTTTTCTTGCCAACATAATGTGGACTCTTGGCGCAGTGATTACCAGATTGAGAAGCCTGATTTCATCAACTTATAGCCCAGATATTTCTGACAAACAATGGCAGGATATTTGGACAAACTTTTTTAACCCTCTTAAAAAGTACACCCATCCAGATGACTACAAGAAAACCTGATTTCATCATTATTGGCGCGATGAAAAGTGCTACAAGTACGTTACATGAACAACTTGCACTTCAACCGGATTTTTTTATGTCTACCCCAAAGGAGCCATTTTATTTCAGTGACGATGAAGTATTTTCCCGGGGGCGAGAGTGGTACCTGAACCTGTTCAGTAATGCTGAACCAAATCAACTTTGTGGTGAGTCCAGTACGCACTACACCAAGTTGCCAGATTATCCAAATACCATCAATCGGATGAAATCTGAATTACCTAGGATCAAACTGATATACGTGTTAAGAGATCCTGTGGAGCGCTTGATTTCGCATTATATTCATCAGTGGTCTCAGAATGTATTTCGCTGTGATATTAATGAGGCGATAGACCGATATGATGAACTTGTGAATTACAGCCGTTACGCCTATCAAATTCAGCCTTACATTGACACCTATGGGCGTGACAATATTCTGTTTGTATTTAACGAAGCTTTACGTATCAGACCACAAGCCGAGCTGGAAAGAGTTGCGAAATTTTTGGGAGTCGAGCCCAATAGAGTAAAGTGGCAAGAAAATCTGTGTGAACAAAACGTTTCGAGTCAGAGAGTGAGACGATTTAGTGGCTATAAACTCTTGGTTGACTCATCCATAATGACATTCCTAAGAAGAAGTTTAATTCCCAAAAGTTTTAGAACACAGGTTAGGGGATTACTGTCCATGCGAAAAAAACCCGAAATAATTCCTTCAAAACTAATTGAACTGAACCGGATTTTTGATGAAGATTTGGTTAATCTCAGCAAAATTCTGGGTCAGGAGTTTCAAACAGCTACATTCAAAGATAATGCTATCGCCTATAAGTGGGAGAGGGGGGCATGAGCAATGATCTGACTGGAATTTCTTCTGAAGTCCCTGAATGGAGTAGAGAGAAAATAACACAGTTTTGGATGCCAAATCGGAAACTGTTGAAATCAATTAGAGACTATGACCGCCATAAGCAGAGTGGATCAGCTTGGTCTAGTTTGTTCAAGCGTCTGGCAGTATTGAGGCACCGATTCTGGTCCGTGATAACGAGTGCAGATATTCCACTGAACGGTAAGCTGGGTGGTGGTTTGTCGATCCCTCATCCCAATGGGATAGTGATTCATCCTTTAAGCGTGATTGGTGTTAACTGCCTTATACATCAACAGGTTACAATTGGTGTGAAGCGTGGTGATCCTGGTGCACCCATAATAGGCGGACATGTTGATATTGGAGCTGGGGCAAAGATTATAGGCAATATTACGATTGGGGAGCATGCTCTTATTGGTGCTAATGCAGTGGTAGTAAAAGATGTACCCGCATACGCTATCGTTGCCGGTGTCCCTGCAAAAGTAGTTGGGTATAACAGCTCGAATAAATCTGAATAAGTTCTAAATAAAAGCCAATGTCATTAATATCTTGTTATGACATTATTTACATTTATTTCAAATGTTGATATGTCAAAAAGGAATGGTTATGAAAAATGAAATATTTTATGTTTGTGGTGCTCTTCGTTCGGGCTCGACTCTGTTACATCTGATGATAGATAACCATTTAAAATTAAACAATCCTGGTGAATTTGATTTTTTCTTTGATCAGATAAATAAAAATGGTGAAGAGCCAAGTTTGAAGTATTATAAATCATGGTTGGGGACGCACAGAATTTATAATTCTAAAGGGCTTTCTTTTCCAGAGTCAGCTATAAGTTACTCTGATGTTCTGGATGATTTTGTTCAGCAATTGGGGATGAACAATAAAAAACTAATCTTAAATATACATAGAAATTTTGAGCATATTCCAAAATATTTTCCTGACGCTAAATACATTCATTTAGTAAGAGATCCACGTGATGTGGCAAAATCCAGTATATCTATGGGCTGGGCTGGAAATGTATATTTTGGTGTCAAACATTGGCTTGAAAGTGAACTGTCGTGGGATAAACTTACAAAAGTGGTGAAGCCAGAAAATATTCATGTTTTAAAATACGAAGATTTAGTTAGTGATCCTTATAAAACTCTCGATAATTTATGTAAATTTATTGGTGTCGAATTTGACAGTATGATGCTTAATTACCATGAAAACTCAACGTATGAGAAACTCGACCCATCTCTCGCTTTTCAATGGAAAAAGAGGCTGTCAGAAACTGAGGTAAGATTAGTTGAAACAAAAGCGGGACATAGGTTGAAGTCACTGTCATATGAAATGAGTGGGTTTTCTCCAATTGAAATTGGTTTTTTTTATAAACTGTTACTGGCTTATCAAAATAAACTATTTAGATTTAATTTTAATACTAAAAGATATGGTTATGGTCTTGTTATCAAAGAAAAGTTCTATAGAAATTTTGGTATGGTAGAAAAACACCAAGATATTAGAGTTAAAATGAACCAAATTGAATTGAAATACGTTAAGTGATGATGTTTTAAATAATTGAAATAGCAGTTTTTATCGGTAAAATCACATCAAAAAATTGTAATAACACGTAATTAAAATTTCTAGACGAGCACAAATGAATCCAACTTTAAGTCGCAGGCTCTCATGAAAATAGGTGCAATTGTAATTGGTCGAAATGAAGGTCAAAGGCTGATTCGTTGTCTGCAATCTTTAGTTGATACAAATAGTATTGTATATGTTGATTCAGGTTCTACGGATAGTAGTGTCAATTCGGCAAAAGCGCTTGGTATTGAAGTAGTTGAATTGGATACTACTATTCCTTTTACCGCTGCCCGTGCCCGAAATACTGGTGTTTACTATCTGTTACAGAAATATCCAGATATTGAGTTTATTCAATTTGTTGATGGTGACTGTGAAATAGCTGACGGATGGATAGAAATTTCAAGCCAATTTCTTCGTGAGAATCCGGATTATGCCGTTGTATGTGGACGTCGTCGGGAAAGGTTCCCACAAGCGAGTATTTATAATCAGCTTTGTGATATTGAATGGGATACTCCAATTGGCGATACATTGGCTTGTGGTGGTGATGCACTAATCAGAGTTTCTGCTTTCATGCATGTGAATGGCTATCGTGATTCAATGATCGCAGGTGAAGAGCCTGAAATGTGTTATCGATTGCGTGGGGCGGGTTGGAAAATCTCTCGTATAGATACTGAAATGACTAAGCATGATGCGGAAATGACCAGAATATCTCAATGGTGGAAACGGTCGAAACGTGCTGGACATGCCTATGCCGAAAGCCTGTATATTCATCATTCTGATGTGGAGAAGTTTCGTAAGCGGGAACTGGTGAGTATTTTGCTATGGGGGTTGATGTTACCCGTTTTTATTTTAGTCCTCAGTATCTCCTTATCGGGTTATTGGTTGATATTTTCAGTAGTTTACCCCTTGCAGGTATTGAGATTATACCTGGCTTATCGTGATGGATTGAGCGACAAAAACGCTCTTTTATACGCCTGCTCAAATGTATTGGGTAAGTTTGCTCAGTTAGCTGGTGTTATAAGCTTTGTTTTGAAGAAAGTTTTCGGGAAAGATTCGGTTTTAATCGAGTACAAATAGGAATAGTTAATGAGTTATCTAATAATTTCGCCGTGCCGAAACGAATCAGCTTATATGCGGAAGACTCTTGAAACGGTTGTTCAGCAATCAATTACACCTTCTTTGTGGGTAATTGTAGATGATGGCTCGACGGATGAAACCCCAAATATTCTGGCTGAATATGCAGAAAAATATCCATTTATTAAAGTTATTACTCGTGAAAACCGTGGGCATCGAAGTGTAGGGCCTGGAGTGATTGAAGCTTTTTATCATGGCTACAATCAAGTGGATGTTTCTCAATTCGACTATGTTTGTAAGCTTGATTTAGATCTTGATTTACCGCCCAGATATTTTGAAACTTTGATAGACCGGATGCAGCAGAACCCACGTATTGGTACATGTAGTGGTAAAGCTTATTTCCGTGATAAAAAAACTGGTGAACTGATAAGCGAAAAATGTGGTGATGAAATGTCGGTTGGTATGACCAAGTTTTATCGACGCACTTGTTTTGAAGCGATTGGCGGATTTGTACGCCAGGTTATGTGGGATGGCATTGATTGTCATAAATGTCGTCAAATGGGGTGGATTGCAGTAAGTTGGGATGAACCCGATTTACGCTTTATCCATTTGCGGCCAATGGGATCAAGCCAGCAAGGTATTGTGACTGGACGCATGCGTCATGGATTTGGCCAGTATTTTATGGGAACCGGCCTTACCTACATGACAGCATCATCGATCTTTCGGATGTTGCATCCTCCTTATTTCCTTGGCGGTGCTGCCATGTGGTGGGGATATGTGAAAAGCATGCTGCAAGGTAAACCACGATTTGATGATAAAGAACTTGTACGATTTATTAATAAATATCAGTGGCAGTGTTTATTAAAGGGTAAAACCAAAGCAACTGAAGAGATAAATGCTCAGCAGGCAAAGGTGTGGGATCAACAATATGCCTGATAAGGCCGATTCTTCATTGCGGATAGCTTATCTGGCACCCGAGATTCCAGCACTATCAGCAACATTTGTTTATAACGAAATATTAGAACTCAATAAGCTTGGGGTTGATGTAAAGCCTTTTTCGGTTCATCGGCCGGGGCATCTAGCCACTGAAGCAACTCTTAGTCAGATAAGAAATAACGTTTTCCATTTGTACGAGACCGCTAAATTTCAGGTTTTATCAGATAATCTGATTATGCTATTTACTCGTCCGAATGGATATCTTCAAGCTGCTGGAAGATTAATAAGTGATGTTTTCAATCAGGGTCTGATTTCCCGGTCTGCATTGGGTCTTGGTTATCGATTTTTTTATGCGGCAACTTTGGCAAAACATTTAAGACAAGGAAAAATTCAACACTTGCATACGCATTTTGCTCATATCCCTACGGATATAGCGATGTATGCTGCGCCGATGGCAGGCATTGGCTTTAGTGTCCAGGCGCATGCGAATGATTTATTTGAAAGAGGCTGGTTACTCAAAAAAAAGGTAGATCGCTCTGTTTTTTTCGCCACCATTTCAGAATTTAATCAACGATTTCTTGAGAATTTAAACGCCGATTCAAAAAAAATTAAAATTATTCGATGCGGTGTTGACCAGGGATGGCAGCCTCCTGCTAAACCCACCCAAAAGAATGAGATATTCACTATTGGTACAGTCGGCCGACTGGTTGAAAAAAAAGGAATAGACACGCTTATCGATGCTATTTCCACACTGGTTAAAAGTGATCGAAAAGTATGTCTGAAAATTGCTGGTAATGGTCCGCTGGAATCTGCCTTAAAAAATCAGGCAGTTTCACTCGGATTAACAGACGAGTCAGTCCAGTTTGTCGGCGCCTTACCCCATGCTCAGGTGGCTGAGTTTATAAGCGGTTTGGATGTGTTTGTGTTGCCGTGTAAAAAAGACAGTAACGGTGATATGGACGGTATCCCCGTGGTGTTAATGGAAGCCATGCTTTGCCAGATACCGGTAATTTCAACTGAGCTTTCAGGTATTCCAGAATTAGTGGTAAATAATATTTCCGGTCTAACGATATCTCCTGATAATGATATTGAATTAACTAGGGCGATAAGCCAACTTATGGATTCACCTGATACCAGATTACGTTTGATTTCAGGAGGCAAGCAACGAGTTGAGGATGAGTTCTTGTTAAATAAAAATGTGGCAAAGCTTATAAAGTTAATTCAGACCTCAATAAATAGCAGAATAAATAAATGAAATTAACGGCTTCAACACCTCCGTTGAGTTTTGTTAGGAATCAGTATTGTTTATTGGGGCTGCCTTTTGATGCCGTATCACTTAAAGAGGCTGCAGCGATTATCTCAGAATCTATCGAACAACAGACTCCCTGTTGTGTCTCTACGCCTAATCTTAATTTCACCGTCATGGCACAGGATGATCCTGAATTTTATAACTCGGTGATTGAAAGTGATCTGGTTGTTGCAGATGGCATGCCTCTTATTTGGGTCGCTAAGCTACTTAACCTACCAATTGAAGAACGAATTGCCGGATCAGATCTGTTTGCTTATTTATCAGATCAACCCAGAGAGCGAAAAATTCGGGTTTTTTTCTTTGGTGGTGAAAGCGGCATTGCTGAAAAAGCGCATCATGAATTGAATAAAACCAGTCCAGGTATGGAAAGTTGTGGATTTTATGATCCGGGGTTTGTTTCGATTGAAGCCATGAGTAAAGAGAGCATTATTGAGCATATCAATGCTTGTGCGCCTGATTTTATTGTTGTTGCGCTAGGCGCGAAAAAAGGACAGCGCTGGATTATGCAAAATCGAGACAGCTTAACTGCCCCAGTTATTAGTCATTTGGGAGCTGTGATTAATTTTGTTGCAGGTAGTGTTCAACGTGCCCCTGAAAAATGGCAACGTTTTGGTATTGAATGGTTATGGCGAATTAAACAGGAACCGAAGCTATATAAACGCTACTTTGGTGATGGTTTGCGATTCATACAGATGTTGCTGACACAAACATTGCCTTTATCTATATATAGAAAGAAGCTTGAACGAAACATTGACCCTAGCAACTCAGAAGTCTTAGCTGATACATTACCGCATCATGAAGATTTCATGGTAAGCCTAAAAGGGAATATCTCTGCTGAACAGTTACCCGAATTAGACTCGGCTTTTAAAACCGCCTTGGAAAAAAATAAAAATATAATTATTGATGGGGAAAATATTCAAAACGTATCAATGGATGTCCTCGCCAGGATAATTATCTATCAAGGTAAGCTGAGAAATTGCAATAAACAAATGTTCTTAAAAGATTTTCCTGACAAGATTGTTACACTGCTACGCTTGTCTGGCGTTTTACCCAGATTCAGGCTAATCTGGACCAATAAATAAAAATAGGGAAGAGGGGTAGACTTTGTTTAATATAAAGACGACAGGGATGTTTATCCTTGCACTCACAATAGCCATAATAGCCTATTGGGCGGGGCTTGCTGAAGCTGTTTCAAGATGGAGCAACCAGGAAGAATACAGCCATGGTTTTTTAATCCCATTAGTTACTCTCTTTATTCTATGGGAAAAACGTAATTTAATTAATGCTGCAAAAGGGCCCCCTCTGTGGTCTGGGGTGTTCGTGATACTGATTGCCATAATTATTTTTATTGTGGGCGAAATCAGCGCGCTGTTTTTACTTATTCAATACTCCTTTGTAATGGTTCTGCTTGGGCTTTCGATGGTCACTGTCGGCAAAGCAACTAAATATACCTTTGCTCCTATACTGTTACTTTTATTTGCGATTCCCTTACCCTACGTTATAGAAGTCGTTCTTACTGCCAAGCTTCAGTTATTTTCCTCGTGGTTAGGTGTTCAGGTCATTCGATTATTCCAGATTCCGGTATTCCTGGAAGGCAATATTATTGACCTGGGTGTCTATCAACTTCAGGTAGTTGAGGCCTGCAGTGGTCTGCGTTATCTCTTTCCATTAATGAGTTTGGGATTTATTGCTGCGTATTTTTATCAAGCGGCTTTCTGGAAGCGTGCCACCGTTTTTCTGATGACAATTCCAATTACCATTTTGATGAACAGTTTCCGGATCGGTGCTATTGGCGTCATGGTCGATAATTGGGGCATCTCAATGGCAGAAGGCTTTCTGCATGATTTTGAGGGCTGGATTATCTTTATGGCCTGCGCGGCTTTGCTTTTCTTACTGGTGGTGTTGCTGGAGAAAATTGCACCTAGTCGCAAAACACTGTCACAGCTTTTTGGTGTAGAGGATCATGCACCTGCGAACAAAATGTTTAGTGGGGATTCACTTGGGTATTCCTACAAACCATTTATAGTCGTTCTGCTGATGTTAAGTGCAGCTCTGTTTGCTACCAAATTTTTTGATAATCGTGTTGAAGAAGTTCCTGAGCATCAGGAATTTATTAGTTTCCCATTACAATTTAATGATTGGATTGGTCAGCACGAAAAGTTAGATGAACGTGTGGTTGATAAGCTGGGGATGACAGATTATCTGTTTGTTAATTTCACGGGAATGGACAGTACTATTGTTAACCTTTATGTGGCTTACTATGAATCACAACGTAAAGGTCAGTCACCCCATTCGCCGCGAGTATGTATCCCGGGTGGTGGTTGGGAGATTGCAGATTTTCGCCGAACCGAAGTCATGGGTGAGCCAATTAACCGCGTTATTATCAAAAATGGTGATCAGGAACAGTTGGTTTATTACTGGTTCCAGGGGCGCGGCAGACAGATTGCCAATGAGTATTTGAATAAGTGGTTTTTATTCAAAGATGCTTTAATGGAAAACAGAACAGATGGTGCACTGGTTCGCTATGTCACGCCTGTGCTTCCAGGTGAGAGTCATCAGGACGCTGATGCCAGAATCCAGTCGCTTATGAAGAATACTTCACCGGAAATTAAACGTTATCTTGCAGAATAAGTTTAGGAATATGGCTATGAAAAATTTAAAACGTACCGTTCTTACAGCCCTATTGGTTGGTGTTATTTCAGGCTGTGGTTCTGCCGAGGAATCTTCTGAAAAGTTCATTGAAAGCGGTAAAGAGCTTATGAACGAGGGGGATTATGACAAAGCCCGGTTAGAGTTCCGAAATGCCTTGCAGATTAATCCGTTAGAAGCCGAAGGCTATTACCAACTGGCATTGATTGATGAAAAGAATCAGAACTGGAAAGGGATGTATGCCAATTTATCCACGGTAGAGTCCCTGGAGCCGAATCACGTCAATGCCATTGTTAAACTGGGTCAAATACAATTGCTATCTGGACGGCTTGAAGAAGCAATGGAGCGGGCTGAAAAAGCGCTTTCCCTTGAGCCGGAAAATATCGAAGCCATCTTGCTTCAGGCAACTGTATATATCAAACAGGAAAAATTTGACGAAGCAGAAAAGCAAATTAATCAGGCTTTATCTATAGATAGTAAGTCTATGGAGGCATTGTCAGCCAGAATAATGCTCTACAAAGAAACTGAACAATATGACGCAGCACTCTCTGCTGCTGACGAAGCATTAGCTGCTCATCCAGATTCATTGCCAGTAAAAATGATTAAGTTGAGTATTTACGAAGCACAAAAAGATTTTAATGCAATGGCGTCATTGCTCGCATCGCTATCAGAAGAAATGCCTGATGAAAGCTGGATTGCGATTTCTCGTACTAAATTGCTCAATGATGGGTTAAACCGTCCTCAGGAAGCACGTAAGGTTATGGAAGATTATATTGCTGCTAATCCTGATGATATTGAAACCAAACTGGCTTATGTCGGTTTTTTAAATAATTCTGATGCCGATGCTGCGGTAGTGAAGCTTGATCAATATTTAGCAGAAAACCCTGATAATCAGGAATTACGCTTTGCCAAACTGGAAATGCTGCAGAGACAGGGTAAAACCGATGATATGGTGGCTGAATTGGAAGCTATTATTGCTGCTGAACCTGATACCGATAGTGGTTTGAGAGCAAAGGCGACATTAGCTGGCCTTGAAGCCAGTAAGCAAAACTTTGACCAGGCTGAAAAAATGGCCGATGAAGTTCTTGCCATTGATTCACAAAATGAACAGGCATTATTGATCAAATCAAAATTACAAATTCGTAATGAGGATTTTGATTCTGCGATAAGTAATCTTCGCACAATAATCCGTAATAATCCTGAAGCCGATGAGGCGATGGTTTTGCTTGCTCAGGTCTATATGAAAACCGGTTCAGCACAATTAGCTGAGAATAGCTTCAGGCAGGCGTTATCTGTCAATCCACGTAATCCTCAGGCTGCCATGTCGGTTGCCAGTAGCCTTATGCGAAGCAATGATCTGGAGCGAACTGAAAATGTATTGATTGGTGCTTTGGAAGGTAATCCGGATTCTGAAGAGTTATTACAGGCTTTAGCACAAGTCCGAATTCTTAAACGTGACTGGGCTGGCACCCAGAAAACATTGGAGTCTTTAGGGGATTCTGAGTCGGCTTTGACGCACCTTTTAAGTGCTCAGATGTATCAAGGGCTTGAAGATTATACATTGGCTATATCTGAATATGATCGGGCCTTACAGATTGATCCTGGTCTTACTCGTGCCTTGCAGGAGCTGGCCCAAAGCTATGTACGTCTGGAACAGCAAGAAAAGATGATTGAATACCTTAATCAACACATTGCGGATCATCCTCAACAGTTGAATGGGTACTCAGTATTAAGTAATTACTATGTGTCGCAGAACGACTGGGATGCTGCGATAGATGTCACTAAAAAAGGAATTCAGACGAATCCTCAGTGGGGTGGAGGCTATGGCATGATGGCTGGTATGTATCATCAAAAAGGTGATATGGAACAGGCCGTTTCAACTTATCAGCAAGGTCTGGAAAAATTACCTGAAGACAACGTTCTTACTTTACAGCTGGCCTCAACATATGAATCTATGGGAGAGTTTCAAAAGGCCCGGGATTTATATGAAGAAGTTATTTCCCGAGATCCTTCAATTGATGTTGCTGCCAACAATCTGGCCAGTTTGCTGACGGATCAGTTTGAATCGCCAGAAAATCTGCAGCGGGCATTAACATTGTCCAGCCGTTTTCGGGATTCTGAACAACCTTATTTTGCCGATACCTTTGGCTGGGTAAACTACAAAATGGGTAATTATGAAGATGCCAGACCTGCATTGGAGACAGCAGCTTCAAGTGATGATGCAATTGCTTTATTCCATTATCATCTTGGCCGTGTTTATGTTGCCTTGAGTATGCCTGAAGAGGCTCGTCAGTCATTTGAGCGCGCTCAACGTATGGCAAATGAAGAGAATGATGAGGCGTTGGTGGCTAAAATTACTGAACAATTAAGTCAGTTGTAACGTAGTACATTTTTGTTAGTAAACTCTATGGCATTGATAACGGATTAAAGAGCGTAGTTTTTGTAAAAAAATAAACTGTTAACTTTAATCCGTTTTGCATCGGTTGATTTGATTGAGTCCGAGATAAAATAAACGCACTTACTTTTTTTTGCTTAGCTGTCCTAGTAAATATGCAGGCAATAGGGTTTTAAAAGCTAACCAACCTGATGAGCTGGAATACAAAGTTGTTTTCTTAATAGTCTCATCAAAATCTAATTGAAGCTAATTTAAGGAGTTTTGCCTGTGGAAAGGGAGAATATAGTCTGGCACATGCACAAAGTCAGCAAAGCGGATCGTAGTCAGCAAAAAAAACAGCGCTCTGCCATTTTATGGTTTACCGGTTTAAGTGCCTCGGGCAAATCCACTATTGCCGGTGCAGTAGAACAGGCTTTATTTGAGTTAGGACATCATACGTATTTGCTGGATGGTGATAATGTCAGACATGGGCTGAATAAAGATCTTGGTTTTTCTGATGATGACCGAATTGAAAATATTCGCCGTATCGGTGAAATGGCTAAGTTGTTTGCCGATGCTGGATTAATTGTTTTAACCGCTTTTATTTCACCTTTTCGCTCTGATCGCCGTTTGGTACGTGACTTGGTCGAAGCAGATGAATTTGTCGAAGTCTATATGGATACACCACTGAGTGTGTGTGAGCAGCGAGATCCAAAAGGTCTTTATCAAAAAGCCCGTCGGGGTGAGATTAAGAACTTTACGGGGATTGATTCCGAATACGAAGCTCCAGAAGCGGCCGAAGTCACTTTGAATACGGCCGAATGTGATATTGCCGAGTGCGTGGCACAGGTAATTGAGTATTTACGGACAAACAATATCATCCATAGTAAGGCTTAAGATGCGGTTTATTGATGTATTTAATGGCGATGCCGATGGCATTTGCGCGCTGGTGCAATTGCGACTTGCCGAACCGAGGGACTCCGAGTTAGTTACAGGCATTAAGCGTGATATTAACCTGCTTAAGAACGTTCAGGCTGATGCAGGTGACAAGCTGACAGTGCTGGATATCTCAATGGAAAAGAATGCCGTTGATTTAATGCGTTTGCTTGATGCAGGAGCCGATGTGTTTTATGCCGATCATCATCAACCAGGTGATATTCCACAACATGCCGGCTTATCTGCTTATATCGATATGGCCGCAACTACCTGTACCTCACTCATCGTTGATAACTATCTTGAGGGACAATTTCATCAGTGGGCTATTACTGCCGCATATGGTGATAATCTGACTGCTGTGGCAGATAAACTTGCTGACGAAGCCGGAATGAGCAATGCCCAACGTGAAGAGTTATCCTCGCTGGGGATTTATCTTAATTACAACGGCTATGGTGCCAATACGGATGATTTGTTATTCCATCCGGCCGAGTTATTTAAACAGTGCGTTGCTTACACTTCCCCCTTTGATTTTATCCATGATAATCGTGCGGCTTATGAAAAGCTTTCAACCGGTTATAACGAAGATATGCGTTCTGGCTTAACCATTTCCCCAAAATATCAAACAGACAAGCTGGCCGTTATCTGTTTGCCTGATGAAAAGTGGGCGCGTCGTGTCAGTGGGGTTTTGGGTAATGAATTGGCAAACCAGTTTCCCGACCGAGCACATGCGATTGTTTCAGTAAAAGATGCTGATCACTATCTGGTAAGTATACGGGCACCGAACTCTAACCGGAGTGGCGCTGATGAGATTGCCGGTCAATTTCCAACCGGTGGTGGACGTAAAGCGGCCGCCGGGATTAATGCTCTTCCAATGAATCAGCTTGATCAGCTTATTGAGGTGATGGAGAAACAATACGCCTAGAACACTAATGTTAAATTTAAAAAAGCCTTGCAGAACTTAATCTGCAGGGCTCTTTTATGCGTAGTTTTAACCTGCCATGCGTTTTAAAACATCGTCTTTTCGGATGAAGTGATGATATAGCGCCCCGGTAATATGGGCGATCACCAGAAATACCAATAAAAATGCAAAAGGAGAGTGCCACTCACCAAGGGAAAGTGCCCACGGAACTTCACCAGCAGGTTTGCCAATCAGTTCAACACCAAACACTTTGACCGGATAGCCTTTACCGTGAATATATAAGGCCCCAAGGAAAGGCATAACAAGCATGGATAGATACATCAACCGATGTGCCAGTTTGGCCATAGTGCCGTCCATTCCCTGGTTAGTTGGGCGCTGAGGTTTTTGTTTCATCGTCCACAATAGGCGCGTGATTGTGAGAATCAGAATAATGGCACCCATGGAGACATGCCATGGACCAAAGGTATCACCCAGCCAATGTTCGCCTTCATTAATCCGATCAGCAAATTTAAAAAACTGCTGCAACACCAATACGGCGATTACCCAATGAAAAAAACGCGTGATGGAGCCATAGCGTTCGTTATCGTCATCTAACATTTCTCTCTCCTTTGTTTGCCATCATTTCTTATCTTCACGAGAACGTTATCTCGCTTAGGGCTTGTTTTTCTTTCATATCTACCACTGCTGGA